>VOFE01000292.1_pt1 | contig 66000 bp, 101 predicted proteins | sample 5384071 | NCBI WGS metagenome assembly VOFE01 (sample SAMN12384724, study PRJNA508395) | human gut metagenome | isolation source: healthy gut D | host: Homo sapiens
CGTAAGGACAGAGGTCAACAGGACAATGTCCCGCTGAAAACCGGTCTTATTGAGCTGCTGGATTATCTGAAAGAACATGGGTACAAAATCGCAGTGGCAACCTCTACCAATTATGAAAAAGTAATGCATAATTTGATGTGACAGGCGTATAGTCGTTTTGACGCGGTGGTTTGCGGCGATATGATTTCCCGCAGTAAACCGGCGCCGGATATCTACCTGCGGGCGGAGCTTGGGTGTGGCACCGCAGGAGTGCATGGCGTTGAAGATTCGCCCAATGGAATCCGTTCTGGTATTGCGGCAGGGATGTAACGGTCATGATCCCCTGACATGATCCCTGGCAACAGAAGAGCTTTTTAAGGATCGCATCCAACAAGGTAGACACACTTTTGGATATCATGCCCCTTTTTAGATCAATTGGGATCAAACCGGAAATCTGCAAAAAAAAAAATGGAAATCAAACCCGGAAAATTTTCCGCAGGTGTGATTTTTTTTAGCCGCTTAAATGCAAGTATGCCACAGAAGAAAGGATTTCTTCCAATTCGCTGCTGCGCATGTTCGGCGGCTGCCGGGGAATACTGCTAGTAAAAATCGATAAAGGAGGAATCCCCAGGTGAGCAAAGGCATGAATTTCCCTAGCGGCAGGAGCCGCCGTAGCGCTGGCCGCCGGTACCGCCGTATATCTGTTTTCCGGCAAAAAACGCCGCACGGTAAAGAAACTCAAACGCAGCGCCGGAAAAGCGATGAAAGTTATGGAAGATCTAGCCGGCAACGTGTCCTACATGATGAAATAGTGCCGAAAACCCGCTGTGCAGATCCGGCGGGTTTATTTTTTGCAGTCGGCATATCTTCCTCGTTTCTATGATGAGCGCTTTGATTGCAATTTTTTAGGAAACAACTTGATTAAACAGAGCTTTTTATAGTTTAATGTAATATGAGGTATTTTGAGAATTGCAATAGGGAGGCGCCTTTTTGGCTGTTTTAAATATCGTCCTGGTTGAACCGCAGATCCCGCAGAATACGGGGAATATTGCCAGGACCTGCGCCGCTACCGTGCGCGGCTGCACTTGGTTGGCTGGGGTTTTCAGTAGATGACAAAAAGTCAAGCGGGCAGGTCTGGATTACTGGCACTATCTGGATATCGGCTATTATGACGGATTGAAAGACTTTTTTCCAAAAATCAGGGCTCCTTTTTATTATTTTACCACCAAAGGGCGTCATAATTACAGCGAAGAAGCTTATGCAGACAATGCGTATCTGGTTTTTGGTCGGGAGGACAAGGCCTGCCGGAAGAACTGCTGCTGCAGCATCCGGATGCGTGCCTGAGGCTGCCCATGAAAGGCGGGCTGCGCAGCCTGAATTTGTCCAATACAGTTGCGGTAAGCGTGTATGAGACGCTGCGGCAGTGGGGCTTTCCGGAACTGGAAAATCAGCAGCTGTCCTGTTACACCTGGCCGGAGGAAACAGACGGCCACGAATGACATATGGAGGACGATTATCCATGGAAAAATCAAATTTATCACCGATTCTGCCAGTGATATTCCGGAGGAAGAGGCGAGGGCATATGGGATTGAGGTGCCTGCCGATCCCTATTGCCATCGACGGAAAGGATTATCATGAGCGGGTGGATTTCCAATCGGGAATTTTATAAGCTTTAACCGATGCGCAATTTAGGATTCCTGTGACAAGCCATATTCCTCATACCCGTTATGCAGAGGTGTACCGGCATGCGGCAGAAGACGGGTACCGCAAAATCATCAATGTAACCATCAATTCCAAGGGATCCAACATGTTTGCTGCGGCGAATATGGGCAGAGATTTGTTTGCAGAGGAATATCCGGAACTGGCCCAAAAAAAACTCAGATTACGGTGATTGACTCACTTTGCTATACGTATACTTATGGCTATGCAGTAGTGCAGGCGGCAAAGCAGGCGGAAGAAGGACGTTCCTATGAGGAGATCTTGGCGTATCTGGACGATTATTTCAGTCGGGCGGAGACCTATTTTTCTGTTTATAATCTGGATTTTGCGAAAAAGTCCGGCCGAATCAGCGTAGCCGCCGCTTTTGTAGGCGATATGTTGGGTCTGCGGCCGATTATGTCCATTATTGACGGAGAGATTAAAATAATTGAAAAGGTTCGGGGGACAAAGCGGTGGTCCCCAAACTGGCGCAGATTGCCCAAAAAGCGGCGCCGTGGCGAACATACACCGTTTTTTGCCATTCGGGCTGGCCGAGACGAAGTGGGGGGAAGAATTGGAAAAAATATTGGTGAAGTCTTTTGGCAAACATGCGGTTTGCCTTGTGGAAGCCAGGGGGCATCTATTACCATCAATGCATCCCAATCTAGCGGGCTGTATGGTAATGGGAGAGCGCAGAAAATAAGGGAGGACTTGGGATGAAGGCGGAAAGACAGAAAAAGATTGACGACCAGCTGGAAAAGAAAAATAATTGCTGTCAGGTTGTGCTGAACGCATTTTGCGAGGATTTCGGATTTTCGCCCGAAAGTCTTTTTTGCCGTTGGCCGGCGGATTTGGCGGCGGATGTGCCTGGGAGAGAAGTGCGGTGCCGTCACGGCCATGATTATGGTTGCAGGTTTGGCTTATGGCTCCCTTTGACGGATCGGACGCCAAGAAAAAAACGAACTGAAGGATATCGTAAAAAAACTAAACGGCTGTTTTGAAGCGGAGTTTGGTTCGTCCCAGTGCCGGACGCTGCTGGGGAAATATCGGACAGGGAAAATATGATCTATCCCGTACCAAAGAGCAGGGAAAGCGCCCTGTGCCATTTTTATGGAAAAAGCCTGCGATATTTTGGAACAAGAGCTGGGGCTTTAAAAAAGAGTAGAAAAAAATTTACCATTTGTTATTAAATTTTGTATCTTTAACTCTTGCAAAAGCGTGGCATTTCCGATAGAATAAATACGGATTGTTCATGGATTAACAATCGTAATTTTGGTGCAACTTTTTACATATTATGAAAGGGTGGTAGAACTATGGGCTATCTGGACAAAAAACGGTTGACGATCTGAACGTCGCCGAAAAAAAGTATTGGTTCGCTGTGATTTCAACGTACCGCTGAAAAATGGCGTGATTACGGATGAAAACCGTATCGTTGCGGCTCTGCCGACCATCAAGAAACTGATTGCGGACGGCGGCAAAGTGGTTCTCTGCTCTCATCTGGGCAAACCGAAGGGCGAGCCGAAACCGGAACTGTCTTTGGCACCCGTTGCAAAGCGTTTAAGTGAACTGCTGGGCAAAGAGGTTGTATTCGCGGCAGATGACGAAGTTGTCGGCGCCAACGCGAAAGCAGCGGTTGCGGCGATGAAAGACGGCGACGTCGTTTTGCTGCAGAACACCCGTTACCGCAAAGAAGAGACCAAAAACGGCGAAGAGTTCAGCCGCGAGCTGGCGGCTCTGGTCGACGGCGAAGTATTTGTAAACGATGCTTTCGGCGCGGCCACCGTGCGCACTGCTCTACCGTAGGCGTAGCCTCTTTTGTAAAGAAGCGGCAGTTGGCTATCTGATGGGCAAAGAACTCAAATACCTGGGCAATGCAGTTGAAGATCCTGCCAGACCTTTCGTTACCATCTTGGGCGGCGCAAAGGTTGCGGACAAGCTCAATGTAATCGAAAACCTGCTTAACAAGGCGGACACTCTGATCATCGGCGGCGGCATGGCTTATACTTTCCTGGCTGCGAAAGGCTATGGCGTAGGTACCTCTTTGCTGGATGAAGAGAAGATTGGTTACTGCAAGGACATGCTCAAGAAAGCAGAAGAAAAAAGGCGTTAAGATTCTGCTTCCGGTGGACTGCGTAGTAGCCAAAAGCTTTCCCGGATCCGATCGACGGCGAGATTGAAGTGACTGCTGTGGATGCGGATAAGATTCCGGCGGACGAAATGGGTCTGGATATCGGACGAAAACCGCTGAGCTGTTTGCAAATGAAGTGAAATCCGCCAAGACCGTTGTTTGGAACGGACCGATGGGCGTGTTTGAGAACCCGACGCTGGCAAAAGGCACCATCGCAGTTGCCAAATCCTTGGCTGAGACCGATGCGATCACGATCATCGGCGGCGGCGACTCTGCTGCTGCGGTCAATACGCTGGGATTCGGTGATAAGATGACCCATATTTCTACCGGCGGTGGCGCTTCTCTGGAATTTTGGAAGGGAAAGAGCTGCCCGGCATCGTTTGCGTAAACGATAAATAAGTCCAAACCGCAACCGAAAAGGCTGTTCTTTTTCCTGCGCATAATCGAAGAGATGATGGGCACGGAAAATACCGTGTCCATTGTTGCTTTTCCTGAAAAAATAGAAAGAAAAAATTTTTTTCATAAATTACAATAAATCAAAGGAGAAAGCATCATGAACAAAGCAAAAAAGGCAGGCGATTATCGCCGGCAACTGGAAGATGAATAAAACCCGTCCGGAGGCAAAAGCTTTGATTGAAGAGCTTAAGCCTCTGGTCAAAGACGCAGACTGCGGCGTTGTGATTTGTGTGCCTTATACCAATCTGGAAACCGCGCTGGAGGCAACCAGAGGCTCCAGCATCAAAGTAGGTGCGGAAAACTGCCACTGGGCAAAATCCGGCGCCTTCACCGGCGAGATCTCGGCCGACATGCTGGCGGAAATGGGGTAGAATATGTGGTCATCGGTCACTCGGAGCGCCGCCAGTACTTCGGCGAGACCGACGTGACCGTCAATCAGCGGGTGCGCGCCGCGCTGGATGCCGGACTGAAGGTTATCCTCTGCGTTGGCGAACTGTTAGAGCAGCGGGAGCAGGGCATCACTGAGGAAATTTGTGCCATGCAGACAAAAGTGGCGCTGGGCGGCGTTTCCAAAGAGGAACTGTCCCGCATCATCATCGCTTACGAGCCGGTATGGGCTATCGGCACCGGCAAAACTGCTACAGCTGATCAGGCCGACGAAGTCAACGGCTTTATTCGCAGTGTGGCGCCTTTACGGCAAAGATGATGCCGAAGCAATGACGATCCAGTACGGCGGCTCCATGAACGCGAAAAACGCAGAAGAGCTGCTGAGCAAAGAGCATGTGGACGGCGGCCTTATCGGCGGTGCATCTTTGAAAGCAGAGGATTTCTCTATTATCGTAAAGGCTGCTTCCAAATAACCATCCCGCATCATAGAAAGGGGAATCCATATGAAAAACCTTTGGCATTGATTATTTTGGACGGATTTGGCAATAACCCGTCGGATTACGGCAATGCAATCCACGCCGCCAAAACCCCAATTTGGATAAATTGTTTGAAACCTGCCCCCCATACCCTGATCGGCGCGTCCGGCATGGATGTGGGCCTGCCGGAAGGACAGATGGGCAACTCAGAGGTGGGGCATACCAATATCGGCGCCGGCCGGGTGGTGTATCAGGAATTGACCCGCATTACCAAGTCTATTTCAGATGGAGACTTTTTCCAGAATGAAGCACTGTGCGGTGCCGTTGAAAACTGCAAAAAGAACGGCAGTGCCCTGCATTTGATGGGCCTTCTATCTGATGGCGGCGTCCATTCTCACAATAAGCACCTGTACGGCCTGCTGAAACTGGCCAAACAGGTAGGACTGGAAAAAGGTATATGTCCACTGCTTTATGGATGGCAGGGATGTTCCGCCTTCTTCCGGCAAGGAATACGTAGAAGAACTGATGGCAAAAATGAAAGAGATCGGCGTTGGCAAAATCGCGTCGGTCATGGGCCGCTATTACGCCATGGACCGCGACAACCGCTGGGAGCGGGTGGAGAAGGCCTATGCCGCGATGGTATACGGAGAAGGCGAAACTGCCGAGTGCCCGGTCTGCGCCATGGAAAAATCCTATGCGGCAGACGTGACTGATGAATTTGTAGTGCCGGTTGTCTGTGATAAAGACGGTTGCATTCGCGAAAACGATTCGGTTATTTTCTTCAACTTCCGACCTGATCGTGCCCGGGAGATCACCCGTACGCTGGTTGATCCGGATTTTGCCGGTTTTGAGCGCCGAAATGGCTTTTTCCCACTGTACTTTGTCTGCATGACCCAATACGATGCGGCGATGCCCAATGTCCATGTGGCATTCAAACCCCAGTCTCTGGCAAATACCTTTGGCCAGTATATTTCGGATCATGGCCTGACTCAACTGCGGATCGCCGAAACGGAAAAGTATGCCCATGTAACCTTTTTCTTCAACGGCGGAGTAGAGGCTCCCTGTAAAAACGAGGATCGGGCGCTGATTGCTTCTCCCAAGGTGGCGACTTACGACCTGAAACCGGAAATGAGCGCCTATGAAGTTACCGATGAGCTGCTGGCCCGTCTGGACAGCGGCAAATATGATGTGGTTATTTTTAAACTTTGCCAACTGCGACATGGTCGGCCATACCGGCGTGTTTGAAGCGGCGGTTTCTGCGGTAGAAGCGGTGGATACCTGCTTGGGCAAAGTGGTGGATAAGATTTTGTCTATGGGGCCGGGCACTGATTACAGCGGACCACGGAAATGCGGATCAAATGTATGAGCCGGATGGTTCTCCGTTTACCGCCCATACCACCAATCCTGTTCCGTTGCTGCTAGTAGGAGATGGACCCATACGCTCAAAGAAGGAGGCCGTTTGGCAGATTTGGCGCCTACCATGCTGGAAATGCTGGCCTGCCCCAGCCGGCAGAAATGGACGGCAAATCTCTTTTGACGAAATAGATTGTTATTTTAGGGGGAATTGGTATATACTAAAAAGAAAAGCCGGGGGTTTGGCTACCGGTATCAATCAGGACTGACCGGAAGGAGGAAACGATCCGTGAAAAAGGCAATAACTTTTTATCGTTCCTGTTTGCATTGGTGGCGATTGGCGGTGCTATCGTAGCCGTTTGCGCATACCTGAAGAGCAAAAAGGCCGCAAAGAGATCGGGAGGATTTTCTGGCGGATTTGGGCTATGAATTCGATGACAGCGGTTGCTATTGCGGCAGTTGTGAAGAGGATCATTGCTGCGGAGAGTCCCATCCTGATGAGGACTCCTCGAAGGAATCTACGGCAGAATAGTTTTCGGGCAAAAAGCAGGGGAATTTTTCCCCCTGCTTTTATATAAAATTTAATGACCATTGTGCGATATTCAAAGAAAACGCAAAAAATTACAGAGGTGTGGGATAAAATAGGCATAATAAACAAAGAGTGAAAATAAAATTTAATATAAAAATCAATTTACTTGTGTAATAATTTTATATATAATAACAAATACAACAAGGCATATTTTTTTTTCAAAACAAGTTGGTTTATGTTAAAAATAACTAACCTTTGATTTTTAGATTGGAAAGGGGATTTGTTATGGCACAGGCAAATGCGGTGCTGGTAAAAGGCGCCAAAGGTGCAAAAAAAGAAAAATCGGAACTCTATCGAGCGAAAAAAAGCACGTACGGCCTATCTGTTTATCGCGCTGCCGGTGCTGTACTTTGTGGCTTTCCGAATTCTGCCAACCTTTTTCTTTCTTTTTGAGTTTTATGGAGTGGGATCTCCTTTCGCCTGAGAGAGAGTTCATCGGGTTTGAAAACTACATAACGGCTGTTTCTGATCCGACCCTGCAAAAAGTATTTGGCAACACGTTTGCATATGTATTTGTCTGTGTTCCGCTGATGGTGGTAATCAGTCTGGTTCTGGCTTTGATGCTTAATCAAATTGAAAAAGGGCGGTCGTTCTTCCGGCTGATTGTATTTATTCCGTATGTAACCAGTGCCGTAGCAATTTCTTATGTTTGGAAATGGATGTTTATGAAAAATGGCGGCGTCATTAACGGGATCTTAAAGTTTTTTGGCATCGCCCCGCAGCCGTTTTTAAACAGTGCAGACCAATCGATTTTTTGTAGTAATGTCCAATGTCATCTGGTCGAGTATTGGTTTTAACACCATTATCCTTCTGGCCGGTCTGATGCAGATTCCCCGCACCTATTATGAAGCGGCGGAAATAGACGGGGCATCCGGATGGGAGAAATTTCGTTATATCACGATCCGCCAGTTAAATCCCCACTTTAGTCTATGTTACCGTCATGGGTACGATTCGCACCCTGCAGGTGTTCACACAGGTTTACAACATCGCCGGCGCGGAAGGCGGCCCGCTGAAGTCCACGGCCAGCATTGTGACGGAGATTTACCATACGGCGTTCCGCCAGTACAAAATGGGGTTGGCCAGCGCGATCACTGTCATTTTGTTCATTGTCATCATGATTATTACCTTAATTCAAATGAAAGTTTTGAACAAGGAAACAGATTAAAGAGAGGAGGATTTTCCATGCGTTTCAAGAAAATGTGAGAATGACGCTTTTATACCTGGCATTTATCGTCATTGGCGTAGCGATGGTGTTCCCTTTTATCTGGATGATTGCCACCTCCTTTAAAACCGGGACGGATATTTATTCGCTGAGCTTACTTCCGAAAAAGTTCACACTGGAAAATTATCGCGAAGTGCTTGCCGGATCGGATTTTCCCAGATGGTTTTAAACAGCTTTCTGGTAGCGGGAATTACGACCCTTTCGGTTTTGGTTTTTGAACCTCTTCTGGGATATGCTTTCTGCAAATACCGTTTCCGCGGAAAAGAAGCCATTTTCACCATGCTTCTTTCCACCATGATGATTCCAACGGAAATGATGATTATTCCCTGGTATATGATGGTCAATCAGTTAGGATGGAACAATACATATTGTCCATGCTCTTTCCCCGGACTGAGTTCAGCTTTTGGCATTTTCCTGATGCGGCAGTTTTTCACCGGCGTTCCCGATGAGCTTTTGGATGCAGGCCGGATTGACGGATTGAGCGAATTTGGAGTATATACCCGAATTGCCCTGCCATTGGTCACCCCAGCGCTCAGCGCCTTGGGCATCTTCACCTTTTTGGGGAACTGGAACTCCTTTTTGTGGCCGGTTATCGCATTGGACAGTAAAGAAAAGTACACCATTACGCTGGAAGCCTGGCACAGTTCTCTGCGGAAAATGCCAGCCAGTGGGAACTGATCATGACCGGCGCCTCGGTGGCGACTATTCCCATTATCATCATTTTCCTGATTTTCCAGAAAAAAATCATCGAGGGCGTGCAACTGACCGGCGTAAAAGGCTGATGTTTTTGAAATCAATTTGAAAGGAAGGATTGTTATGGCCAAAAAATTCCGCATCATTGACTCCCATCTGCATTTTGCGGTAAAAAATGAAAACTTGGGAAAGAACCGCCAGGAATATATTGATGAATTTGGCATAGAAAAAGTGAAAAAGCTCCAGCAGATGAACAAATTCCAGCAGGATCAGTGGAAAAAGGCATGGGGTTTCCCCGGATGCACTTCCCGAATGCGATACCATAGAAGAAACCTGCCAGCTTTGGCTGGATGATCTGGATGCCAAAGGTGTGGAGAAGGCTGTATTTGTAACCGCAGGCGGACTGGAGCAAAGTAATGAGAACATGGCACGCATTGTTCAGTTTGCACCGGACCGTTTTATCGGATACGCAACATCATGACCCCTTTGCCCCGGATGCAGCGGAAAAATTAGAATATGCGATTTCCCAACAAGGGCTGCGCGGTATTAAAATTTTTGGGCGCCTGCGCTGGATCGGCCGTTAGATGACAAATCTCTTTATCCGCTGTGGCAGGTCGCAGAAAAGCATCAGGTTCCGGTTTTGTTCCATTTTGGTATTATGGCGCAGCCGGCGGCATTATGGATCATGTCAATATGTTCCTAAAATCATTCAAAATGTGGCGAAAGCGTTTCCGGACGTCATTTTTATTGTTCCTCATTATGGGTGCAGTAAGGTAGAAGATACCCTGTTTCTATGCTGGGTATGCCCCAACGTATATATTGATACCTCCGGCAGCAATCAGTGGACCCGCTGGATGCCCTACCCGCTGACAACAAAAGACCTGTTCAAAAAATATTACGAAACCATCGGACCAGATCGAATTTTATTCGGTACAGACGGTTCCTGGTTCCCAAGAGGCTTTGTCAGCGAATATCTGGATGTACAGATGCGCGATTGTGTGGAGCTGGGCTTCAACGATGAAGATATCCAGAAAATCTTTGCTGGGAATATTGAGAGAGGGTACCAGTGCTATATTAAATAGCGTCCAAAAGAAAAGGATGAAAAATTTTGAAAAACAGCTCCGTAAAACAAAATAACCGCAGCGATATCCTGTCGGTTATCATGGCCAGACAGCCGGTGTCCCGAAAGCAGGTATCAGAGCTTTTGGAAATTTCTCCTGCGGCAGTAACTAACATTGTTGACGAACTCATCAGCAGCGGGCTGGTGGTAGAAGGTGCCTTTGGAGAGGCCTCCGCCCGTGGTGGCCGGCGTCCCATTTTTCTGCGAATCTGTGAGGAAGCAGGATTGGTGCTTACAGCTGCTTTCCGTCTGCAAAATGCGTGGATATCAGTTTGTAATCTGATGGGAAAGGAACTGTTTTCCCGTTCTTATGCGGACTTTTCTTTTGACGGAATGCCGCGGCTTTTTCAAACGCTGTCCGCTGATATGGCGCAGCTGATCGAGCAGGCCGGTGGCCGCGAGCGTTTTGTGGGGCGGGTCTGTCGATACCGGGAACAGTGGAGAACAACCGTGTCCTTTATTCTCCGGAATTGGGCTTGGTAGACTGTGACTTGGCGGCAGTTCTGCAAAAAGAACTGCAAATGCCGGTTTATATCGATAAAGATGTGTACCTCAATGCGCTGGGTGAAAATTGCCAGTAGGATGGGATTATTCTGATTTCGTTGTTGTTACCATCGGCACCGGTATCGGTTCTGCCATTATTATCAATAACCGGATCTATCGTGGCCATTGCAGTATGGCTGGAGAAATCGGCTACATGATTACCGGACGGGATGCGTTGGAAAACGGACCTTATACGCTCACGGATTTCGGGTATTTCGAAAAAACAGCTTCTTTGCGGACTTTGAAAACGCAGACCAGCATGCCTTTTCATCAGATTGTGTCTGAGGCGCAGGCTGGCAATCAGGAGCTGAAAAACCGGATATTTGAAAATGCTGATCAAATTTGTCTTGGCTTGGGCAGTGTCATCAGCCTTTTTAAATCCGCAGGCAATTATTCTGCACGGCAGCTATGCGGCGGCAGAGCCGCTGCTGGCGGATTACATGCGGGAGCGCTTGCGGTATTTAACCCCCGTTCCCTGTGACGTCAAGTTTTCTAAATTGGGGGATCGGGCCCTGCGTTACGGGTGTGTGGGAAATATCTGGCAAAAAAGAAACATCAGATGCAGTTTTGCCGCGGCATTGAACAGGAGAAAGAGGTGTGTTTCATATGATTACCCGTGAAAGTGTGCAGGCGGCTGACGGAATGTCCTTTCCTGGAATCAGCTTTCAAAAAAACGCGCTGAAACCGATTTTCGACCTGCAAAAAGTATATTATTACCGTGTGTTTATTGAGGTGACGAAAGCGCATGTGGTCATGCTTCGAGAACAGGATCTGATGACAGAGGATGAATGTGCGCTGATTTTGTCCACCATGTTGGATCTGGAAAAACTGCCGATTGAAGAATCCGAATACAATCCGGCATATGAGGATTTGTTTTCCTGTTTGAAAAAGAGCTGGAGAACCGGATCGGCTCCGATCTTGCCGGAAAAGTGCATACAGCCCGCAGCCGCAATGATATTTGCGTAGGTGAGTTTCGGATGGTATTGCGCGAGCAGCTGGCAGGATTGGCGGAAAAACTCAATCTCTTCCGAGAATCACTGTTGTATCTGGCAGGAGAGAATCTGGAGACAGTTATGCCGATGTATACTCATACGCAGCCGGCACAGCCGTCCACTCTGGGGCATTATTTATTGTCTATGGCAGATGTCATGCAGCGGGATTTCCAGCGACTGATGGCGGCGGAAAAAACAGTAAACATGAGCCCCTTTGGGGCGGCCGCGATTACGACTACCGGCTTTCCTATTTCCCGTGAACGGGTTTGCGAGTTGCTGGGCTTTTCTTCCCTTTGTGAAAGCTCTTACGATTCTATCGCAGCCAGCGACCATATGACCCAGTTTGCTTCGGTTATGATGACGATGGCGATCAACCTGTCACGGTTTATGAAGGATATCCTGGATTGGTGTACCATGGAATTTGCTTTCTTGCGCCTGACAGACCCTTATGTTCAAATCAGCAGCATCATGCCGCAAAAGCGCAATCCGTCGTCGCTGGAGCATTGCCGACCGATTTTAAGCAAAGCGTTGGCGGAAGCACAGGCGGTTTTCACCGTGCAGCATAACACGCCGTACGGTGACATCGTAGATTCAGAAGAAGATCTGCAAATTCACCTGTATGACGCGGTATCCTATCTGAGCCGCGCGCTGGAGATCATCACCAATGTGCTGGCGACGATGCAGATCAACAAAGAACTCCTGCACAAACGCGCGGGGAGAACTTTATCACCGCCACCGAATTGGCAGATACTTTTGTGCGGGAAGGGGGACTGACTTTCCGCAAGGCGCATAAGCTTACCAGTACGATTGTCCGCCGCCTGTATGCCGAAGGCAAGGACGCGGCAGATATTACGGAGGAATTCTGTGAGGAAATCTCCAAAGAGGTGCTCGGTTATCCGGTGGATCTCTCCGATGAGGCAATCCGAACGGCGCTGGATCCTGTTCATTTCGTCGCTATTCGGGACCGCACTGGCGGACCGGCCTTGTCTCAGGCATCCCGAATGCATCGGGAACGTCTGGCTGTACTGCAGCAGGAACAATGCCAGCTGGAAAAAATTTGCGGTGGATACCGTTCGGCCATGAAAAATTGACAGAACAGGTGGAGAAGCATTTGAAAAAGGACTGAGAGCCATGAAATTAGGTATTGACGTAGGGGGGACGAAGACAAAGGTTGCCGTATTGGATGATCAGAATCATCTGGTGGAGGCGAAGTCCTATTCTACGGTGACGGAAGAGCAGCCATTTTAAAGTTCTTAACCGATCTGATCTGGGAGAAATTGAGACAATGGCACTTTTATCTCCCAAATCGGCATTGGGATTCCCGGTACGGTGGATACAGAAGCTGGCGTGGTGGTTTGGTGTCCGGCGCTGAAAGTAGAAAATTTTGCGCTGTGCCGGGTTCTGCAACAAAGCATTTCACTTCCGGTTTGTGCGGATAATGATGTCAATGCCTGGGCTTTGGCGGAAGGGGTCATCGGCAGCTGCCAGGACGAAACGGACTATGTGCTGGTCACAGTCGGCACCGGCATCGGCGCGGGAATCGTGCTGAACGGTCCCTTTACCGGGGCAGCCATTTTGGGGCTGGAGAAATTGGCTATATGGTTGAAGAGCGGGATCTGTCCACTCCCTGTCCCAGCCGGCGGGAGTTCGGTGCATTTGAGCGGCGAGCATCTGCGATTGCCGTGAGCAACCGGTATCGGGAAAAACGGGGCTGTCCATGGATACCCGCGAAATTTTCCGCCTGGCACAACAGCAGGAGGACCCGATTGCCAAACAGATCGTCGGCAGACAGATTGATGCGCTGTCAGTTGGCCTTGCCAACATTATCTGTCTGCTGCAGCCTTCTAAAATTGTCATTGGCGGCGGTCTGGCGAACGAGGGGGAATACCTTCTTGATCAGCTGCAAAAAAGGATTCGGCGCCTGATTCCGGGGGAAACTCCGATCGTGCTATCCGATGGTGGAAAATGGGGCGGTGCCATTGGTGCAGCGTTGATGGCGTCCACCCATACTGTTTCTATTCCTGCGGCGTGCGCAGAGGAAAATATACATTATATCTGAACAGAAAAGAGGTAGTATCATGAAAAGAATCATCGCATTGTTGCTGGCGGCTATTCTTTGCACCGCGTTGTTCGGCGACTGCGGACAAACGCCTGCTAATTCTACGCCGGCAGAAGGTTCGTCCGGCGGCGGAGACAATGGGGAAGAAGTTGTCATTGAGTATTGGCAGTATTTCTATGAGTCCAAAGTCAATCTGATCGACGAACTGATCAAAGAGTTTGAAGCGGAAAATCCCGGCATCAAAGTTGTCCATCAGAATTTCCCTTTATGACAATTACGAGCAAAAACTGGCGGCAGCGATTGCGACCGGTAAAGAACCCAATATTATCAATATTTTCTACGGTTGGGTTCCCAAATATGTGAAATCCGGCGTATTGCAGGAGTTGCCTACCGATGTATTTGACCCGGCTGAAATGGATAAGGAATTTTCTCCTATGATCCAGACCAACAAAATTGAGGGCAAATATTATACGATTCCTACGGCAGTCCGTACCTCCGCTCTGTTTTACAACAACCTGCTAAAAAGAAGCCAATATGACCGAAGCGGATATTCCTACCGAGCTGGAGAAATTCGCAGAAGTAGCAGGAAGTCTGCCCAGTGGGATGGCGAAGAAATTCTGGTAGAGGGCTGTACCTGGCAACCTACCGGTCAGTACCATTCTTGGCTGCGTCCGGTCTTGATGAATCAGTTCGGTGGTAAGCCTTTAAGCGACGACTACAAAACAGCACAGTGGGATTCCCCCGAATGTCAGGCGGCATTCGACTATTTTATCGATCTGAATACCAAATATAAAGTAGGCGTAGACAAATTTATGAATGCGGACGCGGATGCGTTTGCGGCGGGCAAAGCGTATTTCCACATTGATGGATCCTATCGTGTGGGTACCTATAAAAACCAGATTGACAGCTTTGAATGGGGCGTTGTTCCGCTGCCGATGAAAGACGGCGTAAAAGGTTCCTGCGGTACTTTCTGGACCAATGGTATCACCGCGAATACCACTGGTGCCCAGCTGGATGCCAGCGTGAAGTTTCTTCAGTTCTTGACCAGCGAAGACGTGATGAAGCGCTGGACCGAAGAGGTTGGCGAGGTTGGCGCCCGCGTTTCTATCACAGAAGATGAAGAGTTGACAAAAGATCCCATCATGAAACCTTTCATTGATGCACTGCCTTATGCAACTTCTTACTTCTACGTCAGCGAGAGCGACGACCGCCAGATTTTGGTAGATGCGATCGATAAGGTGATTCTGGAGGGCGTTGACAACAAAACGGCGCTGGCAGAAGCCAATCAGAAGGTGCAGGCCCTGCTGGATGATTATTGGAACAATTAACTGCACAAAATTGCCAGTTTATGTGTGGTTCTCAAAGGGTTCCTTCTGAAAAGAAGGAACCCTTTTGTTTGAGAAGGAGAGAAATAGCTATGAAAATCATTTATGCGCCGGATTATGAAACGCTCAGTCGTAAAGCAGCACAGCTGATTGGTGCGCAGGTTTTGTATAAGCCGGACAGCCTTTTTAGGGTTGGCTACTGGTTCTTCCCCGGTTGGCGCTTACCGGTATCTGGCTCGGTGGTATGCTTCCGGCGATTTGGATTTTGCCCAGGCCGATCCGTTAATTTGGACGAATATTGTGGATTGGATGCTTTCCATGAGCAGAGCTACCATTATTTTATGAAGCAAAACCTGTTCAACGCTGTGAATTTTCGCGCTTCCTGGCTTCCGGACGGCTGTGCAAAAGACCTGCCGGGCGAGTGCGAGCGATATGAGGCTGTCATTGCCGAACACGCCCCATCGACCTGCAGCTGTTGGGCATTGGACATAATGGGCATATTGGCTTTAACGAGCCATCGGAACAATTTGTCCCGCAAACACATTTGGTGCAGCTTTCTCAGGAAACGATCCGGGCAAATGCCAGATTTTTTGCCAATGCCGGACAGGTACCTAAACAGGCGATTACCATGGGAATTGCTTCGATTTTGCAGGCGAAAAAATCCTCTTGCTCGCCGGAGAGGGAAAAGGGAAATTCTCCGGCAGGCGCTGACCGGACCGGTCACGCCATGGATACCGGCTTCGGTATTGCAGTTGCACCCGGATGTAACGGTAGTCACAACTTCCGCCGTATTCTGAAAAAGCTTCCCGCCTGCATGACGCACAGGCGGAAGCTTTTGATCGTATATGGAACCGATAAAGAAAGAGCAAAACTTTTAGTTTAAAATGGCGGTCACTTCGTCCAAGCTGGGCAACGCAGGAATGGAGCCCTTGCGGGAAACGGTGATGGATGCGGCAGCAGTGGCGAATTGAGCAGCCTCGACAATCTGCCCGGGGGAAAGTTCGTCCAGCGAGGAAAACGAATGTTGCAATAACCGGTGAAGGAACGCGCCGAAGAAAAGAGTCGCCCGCCGCGGTGGTGTCCACTGCGGAAACCGGTATAGCATCGAGGTGGCAGCAGTCGCCGCGCAACAAAACGGAACACCCTTTTGGCACCCATGCTCATTAAAACCAGAGAAATTTTAAATTCTTCCTGTAGTGTCCGCGCACCATCCAGCGGATTTTGGCAGCCGGAGAAAAAGATTGCTTCCTCGTCTGACAGCTTCAGAATATCACAAAGCCCCATAGCCTTTCGGCCAAGCGCCTTGGCTTCCTCCATATCCTCCCATAAACAGGGGCGCAGATTCGGGTCAAAAAGCCCGAAGTACCGGAGTGCCGGCCAGCTTGAATAGTGAGTAAAAAACGGCCGCGCGGGTCGGATCTCGTGATAGGGCAACGCCGCCAAACAGATAGACCCGGCTTTGGGCAATTTGGCTAAAGGGCATGTTTTTTACGGTGAGCAGGGTATCCGCTCCCGGCCGGCGGTAAAATGTAAAGTCCCGGTCGCCGTTTTCGGCCAGCGTGACAAAAGCCAGTGTGGTGTCTGCCCGGCTGGTAACAGCCAGATGGGTGCGGTCAATCCCCAGCTTATCAACTGACTGGCACAAACGCGGCCAAAGGCGTCGTCACCGACCATACCAATAAAAGCGGTCCGGCTGCCGAGTTTGGCGGCCTGTGCCAAAAGCGTTGCAGGAGGCGCCTCCTACGGTACCGGAAAACTGCAGATTTCCAGTATCGATCAGGTCAATCAAAAATTTCACCGGCGGCAATGATATCAAACATGTGAAAACTCCTTTATCTGTTTTTTGGGGATATAGGTGCTGTGCAGAACAGTGGTGCGTGCGCAGGCTTTGGGCTGTTGTATTTGTTCCAGCAGCTGCTGACCAGCCATTCTCGCCATTTCTTCGGTGGGTTGGGAGACCTGCGCAATTTTTTCAGTGCGATAGCCATACCAGTCACTGCCGGAAAAGCCCAGAAGCTCTACGTCAGTTCCACCTGTAAATGATGGATGTTCAGATATTTTAAGGTTTCCAGCGCAATACTGTTGTTGGAGACCACAATCGCCGTGCATTTTTTTCTCATCAGATCCTGGGCACAGAAATAAGCGGTTTTGGTTTGAGGGTGAGCATAAGCAATCAGAGAATCCCCAATGGGGAGATGGTAGTCCCGTACAGCAGCACGATAGGCGTCCAGCCGTTCGATGGAATAAGCGATGTGAATTTGATCTGCAATGTAGCCAATTTGGGTGTGTCCCTGCCGGATTAAATCCTCTACTCCTTGGTACAGTGCTGTGTAGCTGGATACGACCAAAGTAGGATACGGACAGTTCTTTAGCGGATGGTCAATAAAACCATAGGAAAATCCCGTGGAATGCAAGGGGCAATCTGTTGGTAATCGGCACAGGAAGATTGGACCACCAGCCCATCTACCAGCCCGGAGGCCAAAAGTTTTAACTGCTCCGTCTCCCGTTGCGCAGATGCTTTGGTATTGGAGACAATCAGATGTACTTTGGCAGGAGCCAGCACCTCTTCCAGCTGTTTTAGAATCAAAGAAGACCGGCTGTAAGACAGATCTGGCACCAGCATGCCTACCAGGCCCTTCCGGCCTTTTTTAAAGTTGCGGGCAGTGATATCCGGCGAATATCCCAATGCTTGGATAGCCTGTTCTACTTTTATGGGTCGTTTTCAGGGGATACGTAGCGGGTGTGATTGATAACATGAGAAACTGTGGCAATGGAAACGCCGCTGGCCTTTGCCACATCGGTAATTTTAACTTTCATCATATGCTTCCTTTACGTAAAAAACAATTTTTGCGTAAATTTATTATAAATCTTTCCCTGTCAAAAAGTCAAAATCGCGTGTCAAAATGGTATCCAAAAGGCGAAAAAATCCTCAAAAAACTCCCTTTCACCTTTTGGACTAATTCAGGATATCAATAATTTCCTTTCGTCCAAGTAGCGAAAGGAAATTATTCACAGATAGCAAGCTGGATAAATTCCTGATTTATTTAATTTTGCTACGTCCGCAATATAAATAGAAATTTCTCCGCATTTTGGACAAATTGCAACTTTAGGCCTTCCTAATCTACCTGCAAAAAGTTTGCTTTTATCAGATGACATAACGATTCCATATCCTGTACCTTCCATTTTAATTGCACAATTTTCTTTCATTTCACTTCCACATCTAATACATTCTCTCACTTTTTTATCTCCCATCTCCAGTTCATCTCTACATTTACTTTCCCATCTTTTTCCGCTTCAATCAACACATAGTAAAATTGATGAGGTCATCACTCGTCAGTCCAAATGTAAAAGGGGGGCAAAAAACCTGTTTTTGCGAATTTTTGCACAAAAACTCAGCCTTTTCTTCCCTTTTTAACCGGTGTTTTATTTTGACTGCACTAAAATTTTTAGTGTCTGGATTAGGCTTTCGCAGTCATCGTCCCGCAGAGGCGATTCTCCGTAATAAACAGTGTTATAAGTTTCGGTCACGCGGGAAAAGGGACTCTGGGGCATACGGGTCAGCGACTTATTGAGAATTTCCAGCGTAGTGTCCGCCGGAGTGAGGGGCGCTCCATGGATACGCAGCCAGGTGAGAATCAGCCCGTATCCCTCCGGCAGAAAGGTGTTGTCTGGTGGGTTTTCCAAAAACGTGCGGCAACGCCGCTGCCAGATGCGCAGAGAAGGCAGCCCTTCCGCTGCCGCAGGCTCTTCGCCCGGGCTATGTTCCAGCTCTTCTACCGTATCCACATAATATTCATAAGATGCGGACATGGATTTTCCTTTGCCGGCAGGGGGGGAGAACAGAGCTTTCGGCAGCCGCCAGACAGCCGAAACTATTTTTTGGATGGTTGCCCAAATTTGCCGCCGCAGAGAGAATAAAAACAAGAGGATGAGCAATAAGGCCAACCATTGGAAAAGTACATTGATAAAAGGAGTGGAAGCTGCTTCCTGCGCTTGGCCGAAAACGGGCAGCGTAGACACTTGGGGAAGCGGTTTGTCCGGTTGTGCCGGACGAGGCCAAAAGCCAGATGATAAAACGGAAGAAAAGCACGAAAATATATAAAAAGGAGGTCAATACTCTCAGAAGAAATTTCACGATGTACCAAATGGGGGTTTGAAAGAAAAGTCCCAACACAACCAGCACAAATCCGGCGCAGATCAAAAGCAGATTGTATCGGCGCATGCCGGCGGGGAGCATGGACAGATCATAATGACGCCGTCCCATCAGCCTCTCGATATTGGACTGATTGCTGATGATCGCATACAGCAGAATAAAGATCAGAAAACTAACGATCAGCAAAACCGGATCGCAGTCCATGCCGAAATACGCGTTGCAGAACCAGACGATAACCGCCGCCAAAAAAGTAAGCGACCATCGTGAGGGACAAAAAGCTGGTACCGATTAACTCATCGAAAGGATGGGTAGCAAAATACATGCCGACTACATAAAACACCAGGCAAAGGACAGCCAGCGCCAGATGAAAAATATTTTTTCCATCAGATACCAACAGCCTGCAGTAAATCCAGCGGCTGGCGCCGCCGCCAGCAAAAGTGTGATTGCCCGTACCGGAGGATTTTTCATCCGATCCAACAGCCATCCGATGAAAGCGCCCAGCGCACCAGACAGCAGGACAATTCCCAATCGAGGCAAGGATAATGGCGCGGACAGCCGGCCGGTAAGGGATACCTCCAAAATGGCGAGAAGCGGATAAGACAAAAGCAGGCCGTCTAACAATGCGGCGGCGCGCAGAAAAAGAGCATGGATTTCACGATGTCTTTCCCTCCTTTTTTTCGCTGCCGCGAAGGGTAAAAAGAGAATAGGAATAATCTTCAAAGTCACTGGAAACTGTTCTTCCGCAGACGAAAATAGATACAGCGGTGCCCCGGCGCGCCCTGTCCCGCGCAAAGGCCTTGAGGCCGTCATCAAGATAGGTACTGACCAAAATCAGTTGGGAAGCGGACAAAATGCGGCGTCCTCCTGCAAAAACAGGTCGATTTTTGGCGTCGCCCACCGATAACCGGGCCAGCGTACGCGATTGTTCTAAAGCAAAAGATATTCCCCAGGATTCAGCGGTGCGGACAGGCTGGCGAGTGAGAGCGTCTATTCCATTGCAAAAAAGCAAAAGGGGGTATCCTCTGCCGCAGATGCGCCAAACAGATAGGCGCAGAAACGGATACAGTCCTCAGATCGGCGTCCCCATCCATGGAACCGGATTTCCCCGGGCGCTGCTGGACGTTAAGCAGAATGGACAGATTTTTGCGGGAAGTGTACTGGTCTTCAAAGACCATCAGTTTTCCCTCTCGGGCAGTGGCGTTCCAGTGGATTCGGTTCATGGGTTCCAGCCCGGTGTATTCCCGCACGCCGGCAACATAAAAAGGATCGGCCAAAGTTGCCGGCGCACCACGGTATCCCCGTTCAGATACTGAGGCGGACAAGCCAGCTCGTTATTTTCCAGCGGCCGGGGCAGAACGGTCAGGCAAGCGTTGATCTGAACAGAATGGGAAAAACTGAGAACCCCAGCAAGTCGGAACCGACCAGATCCACCGGCGAATTTCAAAAACGCCGCGCTTGAGACAGCGGACTTTCCAGGTGCGGGAAACCTTCTGATAGCTTTTCAGCGTGAAAAAACTGGGAACATACCGCCGATCTCCCACTACCTCTGATTGAGAACCGGCGTATTCCAGCCAACGAGAGGTGGAAAGTTCCGATTTCAGCCAGGGCAGGGGCAACCATTTGCGGTTGGAGACGATTTCTACCAGTCCGACTTCGTCCCCTTCCATTACCTCATCTTTTGTGAAAAAACAAGTGTATTCAAAATGGCGAAAGCTGTTTTTGGCAAACAAAATCAACTGGGATACCAAAAGAACAATCACCATAAAGAGAATGGCAACAAATTCCATAAGTTCCTCCTAACAAGAGGGATTGATTTTTTACTGTTGTTCCACCGGTGCAGGCGTTTGGACAAGAATTTCGCTAAGACACTCTTTTGCCACGTCATCCGCCTGTCCCATTTGATACCCCCGGCAGATGATGCGGTGAGCGGATATATCCAAAAAGACAGACTTAACGTCGTCCGGCAGGACATAATCCCGCCCCTGCATAGCGGCTTTCGCCTGGGAGGCGCGCATCAGAGCAATGACGCCGCGAGGGCTGATTCCCAAGCGAATTTTTTCATGGCGGCGAGTGGCGCCGCCAACGACACTATGTAGGCGGCAACCGGCTGGCTGACCCGTACCTGCGCCACCTGTTTCTGTACTTCTAGGATATCCTGTCCCGCACAGACAGGAGCCAAGGAATTCAAAGGAGATTGCAGCTGGTAGGCGGTGAGCATACCGCTCCTGCTGGGCGTCTGGATATCCCAGGAAAGCTTCATGAAAAAGCGATCCAGCTGTGCTTCCGGCAGCGGGAAAGTACCTTGAATTTCCACCGGGTTCTGGGTGGCGACCACCAAAAACGGCTGAAGCCATAGGGTAGGTCACGCCATCCACTGAACACTGGCGTTCTTCCATACACTCCAGCAGGCTGGACTGGGTACGGGAGTGGCGCGGTTGATTTCATCTGCCAAGAGAATGTTGGTAAAGATAGCACCGGGGCGGAATTGAAACGCCTGCTCCTTTTTGGTTGTAGTAGTTGATGCCGGTGAGCTCCGACGGAAGCAGGTCCGGCGTAAACTGGATCCGCTTGAAGCTGCAATCCAGCGAGCGGTAGCCAGCGCTTTGGCCAGTGTGGTCTTGCCGGTGCCGGGGATATCCTCCAGCAGAATATGTCCGCCACAATATAAACACAGCAGGATCTTTTCGATTTGCTCCTCCTTACCCATAATCACTTTGCTAATGTTTTCTTTTAAAACAGCGGTCAAGCTGCTCAGTTGTGCCATATCCATAAAAAGCCTCCTTCATTGCGTCCGAAACAGGAAACGGATTGATTAAAAAAGGATAGCACATAAAAAACAAAAATGCCAGTTTTTTCAAAAGATTGGATAGAATTTTTATTGCTTTTTACAAATCCGTTCGGCGAATGGCAGCAGTTTCTGCAAAATAAAAAGCCCCGGCATTTGCCGGGGTAGAAAACTATTTTTGCTGGCAGGCGGCCTTGATGAATTCCCTGAACAGCGGATGCGCGCGGTTGGGGCGGGACTTGAATTCCGGATGGAACTGCACGCCGATGTAAAACGTGTCTCGGTGAGCTCCACGGCTTCTACCAGCCGGTTATCCGGCGAGGTGCCGGAGAAGATCATACCATGTTGGCAAAACGCGTCGCGGTAGCGGTTGTTAAACTCATAGCGGTGACGGTGCCGTTCCTGCACTTCGCCGCAGCCGTAGGCTTTTTCCAGGAAGGTGCCAGGGTGGATTTTACAGGGATAAGCACCCAGGCGCATGGTACCGCCTTTGGGAAGATTGCCCTGTTGGTCGGGCATCAGATCGATGACCGGGTCCGGCCCATCGGGTTTGAATTCGCTGGAGTCTGCTTCGGAAAGGCCCAGCACGTTGCGTGCAAATTCATTACCGCGATCTGCATGCCCAAGCAGATTCCCAGATAGGGGACGTCGTGCCCCCGGCATATTTGGCGGCGATAATTTTGCCCTCAATACCCCCGCTGGCCGAATCCGCCGGGAACCAGAATACCGTCACAGTCGGACAGATATTCCTCGGCGGTTTCGTCCGGTAACCAGCTCAGACTGCACCCATTTGATTTGGATTTCGGCATTGTTTTCGTAGCCCGCATGGCGCAGGGATTCGGCTACTGACAAATAGGCGTCGTGCAGCTGGACATATTTGCCAACCAGTGCGATTTTGACCTTTTTATCGCAGCTGCGCACCCGGGAGAGCAGCTGCATCCATTCGCTCATGTCAGGGGCGGGGCAGTCCAGATTCAGTTCGCGGCAGACGATATCCGAAAGGCCGCTTTGCTCCAGCATCAGCGGCGCTTCATATAGTACCGGGATCGTCCGGTTTCGATGACGCAGTCAATCGGTACGTTGCAAAACAGGGAAATTTTGCGTTTGATTTCATTTTCCAACGGTTCATTGCAGCGGGCGATGATGATGTTGGGCATAATGCCCAAGCCCTGCAATTCCCGCACCGAATGCTGAGTAGGCTTGGATTTGTGTTCGCCGGAACTTTGGATATAAAGGGACCAGCGTGACGTGCATGAACAGACAGTTCTGACGGCCAATTTCCAGCGACACCTGGCGGATCGCCTCCAGAAAGGGCTGGCTTTCAATATCGCCGGTAGTGCCGCCGATTTCGGTGATGATCACGTCTGCATCGTCCTTTTTGCCCACAGCGTAGATAAAATTTTTGATTTCGTTGGTAATATGCGGGATTACCTGAACCGTTTCACCCAGATAGTCGCCGTTACGTTCTTTAGTCAGCACATTCCAGTACACTTTGCCAGTGGTCAGGTTGGAAAATTTGTTGAGGTTTTCGTCAATAAACCGTTCATAATGGCCCAGATCCAAGTCGGTTTCAGCGCCGTCTTCCGTGACGAACACCTCCCCATGCTGATAAGGGCTTATCGTGCCGGGATCTACATTGATATACGGATCCAGCTTTTGGGCGGCGACCTTCAGCCCTCTGGATTTGAGCAGGCGGCCCAGAGAGGCTGCAGTAATGCCCCTTGCCCAAACCGGATACAACGCCGCCGGTTACAAAGATGTATTTGGTCATCATTTTCATTCCTTTCCATAGGATTTTGATTTCTGTTTGCCTTTCGGTGAAAGGGTTATGATTCATAGGTTTTCAGGATATTCAAAGCCACCTGACGGCGGGTCAGCCCCAGATCCATCGCCTGTTTTTCAATGTAGCGGTGGGCTTGCGGTTCGGTTAGTTTCAAATATTCGATCAGCACTGCTTTGGCGCGGCTGATCAGCTGCAGTTCCTCCAGTTTGGAGTGCAGTTTTCGGTTTTCCTGCAAAAGCTCTGAGAGACGCGCACTGGTGGAAAGCCCCAGATAGAGCGACTGAACGAAAAGAGGCTGGGAAAGAGGTTTGGACACCACCAGGATACCATGTGGCAGGCAGCGCTCTAACAGGCATTGGGCCGAATCCTGCGGACATAAAAGCAGAATCCCGCTGGAGGTGGACTGTGCCGCAGTTAGTGCGAAAGCCTCCATATTTTCTCCGTGGAAAGGCAGATTGATAATGACCAGACGAAAAACCTCTCGGGACAGAAGTGCCTGTGCCTGCTGCAGTTGGGATGCCCGGACAATTTCGGCCTGCAGAAAGCGGTTGAGAAGCGTCTGCAGCGCCTGCGCGCTTTTTTTCCTTTTCACAGACCAACAAGATGCGGTTCATAGTCCCCCTTCTCAAATAGATTTCGCCGGCGATTTTTATAAAAAAGCGCCGGCGAAAGGAATCTTTCGTGTGGGATCAATGCATGTCGATATAAGCGTCGCGGTCAGGTAAGCCGACAGATACGTAACGGATTTTGCAGCCAACAGCCTTTTCCAGATAAGCTACGTAGTCCAGCGCCTCTTTTGGCAGATCCTCTTTTTTGCGGCAGCTGCTGATGTCGCAGTGCCAGCCGGGAACATACTCGATTACCGGCTTTGCCTCGTTCAGATGGTCTCCAAAGGGAAATTCGTGGGTGATGGTGCCGTTCACGTCGTAAGCGGTGCAGACGGGAATCCGATCGAGGTAGGACAGAACATCCATTTTGGTCAGAGCCAGCTTGTCTGCGCCTTGCATTCGAACGCCGTAACGTGAGGCGACTACATCAAAAGGACCGACTCGTCTGGGCCGCCCGGTGGCGGCGCCGTATTCTCCGCCTGCTTCCCGCAGAGCCTCCGCCTCTTTCCCAAATAGTTCACAGGTGAAGGGCCTTCTCCCACGCAGGAGGAGTACGCCTTCATAATACCGATGCACAGATCCAGCTTTTTGCCAGGGATGCCAGCGCCGATGGGAGCGTAGGCAGAGATAGTGGAAGAAGAGGAAGTAAAAGGATAGATGCCAAAGTCGATGTCCCGAAGCGCACCCAGCTGCGCTTCGAACATAATGCTTTTCCCGTTTTGGATTTGCTCGGTTAAATAAACGCCTAAATCGCAGACATGATCCTTCAGCTGGCCGCCATAGGTTTCCAGCCAGCTGATGATTTCGTCGTAGGAGATGTGGTCGGCTTTGTAGCCGTCGTGGATCAACAAATCTTTCCATTCCACAATGCCGCGCAGCCGTTTCTTCATCGCTTCCGGATAGAGCAGATCGCCCATGCGGATACATTTTTTCAGATATTTGTCGCCGTATACTGGCGCGATGCCCCGACGGGTGGAACCGTACTTGGCGTCGCCCAGGCGATCTTCCTCCAGTCCGTCCTGCTGCACGTGATAAGGCAGGCAGATAATGGCCCGGTCGCTGATTTTCAGGTTATCCGGCGTAATGGAAATGCCCGCCTGACGCAGCCGGTCGATTTCGCCGCATAAATGCTGCAGATCAATGACCATGCCAGGGCCCATGACCCTCCGGCGGCCTGCGCTGCACGTTTGAGGCCCGCGGCTACACCGCGTGGGACCCCACCAGCCCCGCCTTCATCAAGAGGCACGGGAACGGAGCCACCCTCTGCATTCCCACCGCCTATTGTTCCTATACGGGAGACGCGCTGGACAAGAAAACCCCTCTGCTCCGCTCCCGGCAGGCATTGGGCAACGCCGTCAAGAGGCTGATGAAGTGCTTCGGGCTGCCGGATGAACGCGTGACCATCACGCTGGGGCCGGAACAGGAGTATTTCCTGATTGACAAGAATTTCTATCTGAACCGCCCGGACCTGGTCCAGACGGGCCGAACCCTTTTCGGCGCGCCGCCCGCCAAGCACCAGCAGCTGGAAGACCATTATTTCGGCTCCATCAAGCCGCGCATCCTCAATTTCATGAATGATGTGGAAAAGGAACTCTGGCGGCTGGGCATTCCGGCCAAGACGCGCCACAATGAAGTGGCCCCGGCCCAGTTTGAACTGGCCCCCTTGTTTGAGGACGTGAACCTGGCGATCGACCACAATATGCTGGTGATGGAAATCCTGCGCCAGCAGGCCAGCAGGCACGGGCTGGTGTGCCTGCTCCACGAGAAGCCCTTCGTGGGCGTCAACGGCTCCGGCAAGCACAACAACTGGTCCATTTCCTACGGGGACAAGAATCTGCTGGATCCCGGCACGGACCCGCAGCAGAACGCCATTTTCCTGACCGTGCTGGCCGCCATCATCGAGGCTGTGGACAAGCACAGCGACCTGCTGCGCAATTCCGTAGCCAGCGCCGGGAACGACCACCGCCTGGGCGCGAACGAGGCCCCTCCCGCCATTATCTCCATTTTCCTGGGCGACCAGCTCAATGAAGTGATCGAGAATATCATCAACGGGGAATCCGGCCGCGGCAGGCGCAACGACACGCTCCAGATCGGCGTGGATACGCTGCCCGTCCTTCCCCGGGACGCGACGGACCGCAACCGCACCAGCCCGTTCGCCTTCACCGGCAACAAGTTCGAGTTCCGCGCCCCCGGCTCCGCCCAGTCCTGCGCGGGCCCCATGATGACCCTGAACACCATTGTGGCGGAGGCCTTCGATTCCCTGGCGGAGGAGCTGTTTTTTTCCTCCTTCGCTCGTTTGCGGGGAGCGCGCGGGAAGAGAAGGAGAAAGCTTATGTACAAAAATGGAAGATACACGTTGCCATGTGGAAAAGTTGTTTGATTTTATGGACGGAAAATGGAACCTTATGCTGATCTGTGCCCTTTCTGAATGAAAACCGGTTCGATATAGTGAACTGAAGCAGAGAATGGCTCATATTTCCGATATGGCTTTTGACCAATGCGCTGAAGGCATTGCAGCATGCACAAATCATTGATCGGCGCGCTTACAACGAGGTGCCGCCCCGGGTGGAGTATTGTTTGACAAAAAAGGCGCCCAGCTGGTGCCAATTGTGAGAAACGCCTGCCAATCCATCCGGCATAATGGTGCGGGGAATGATGACTACTGCTGGAAATACAGACGAGAGCGACCGTAAAAAGAAGTAAAATTTTGTGGATATGGGCTAGGACCGCCCTCACACCAAGATTTTACGGACATGAGGCCGCGGAAAGCGGCCATGGCCTTTTGTTCTGTTTTTCGCAGCAAAAAAAGGCCGGAATCCAGCCCGGCCTTTTTTATTTTTTCGCCTACATGGGCGGCAAAGTGATGGTTACGGTAGTGCCTTTGCCCTGAACACTCTCAAAATGTAAATGATAATCGCATCCATAATAGTTTTGAATCCGCTCATTGATATTGTAAATACCATAGCGGCTGCCGGAACTTTCCACATCCTCCGGCGGTTTTCCCGCATTGAGCTGTTCAACTGTCTGCGCCGTCATACCGACACCGTCATCTATGACTTGCAGCTGGATGGTGTTTTCCAGCACGCGGCCGACAATGGTAATGCTTCCGTGTTTATCCGTCCGGCTCATAATGCCGTGAGATACTGTTTTCAATCAGCGGCTGCAGGGTAATATTAGGAATGGCATACTGCATCATGGAGGAAGGAACGTCAATTTTTAAGGAGAGACAGCCAGGATAGCGGATTTTCTGAATCTCAAAATAGGCCTCCACCAGCTTCAGTTCCTGCCATAGCTGATAGACATCTTTGCCATGGTTGAGGCTCAATTTATAAAAGCGCGAAAGGGCGCTGACCAGCTGCTCTACTTTTGAGGATCCTCAAAAAAGCATAACTGTTAATCATTTCCAGCGTATTATAGAGAAAATGGGGGTTGATCTGTGCTTGCAGGGCCCGTAGCTGCGCCGCTTTCAATTCCACACCGGAAAGATATTTTGCCTCGACCAGCAACTCCAACTCATCCACCATATAGTTATAATGGTCGATCAAATCGTCGATTTCATCATGTGTTCCGGTGACCGGAAGATTCACAAATTCACCGCTGCGCACTGCCTCCATTCCGTCAACGACCGAACGGATTTTGTGAGTGACTCTTTTAGAAAATCGCAGGGTGGAGGTGAAAATTACAGTTCCGGCGATAAAGGCCAGCAGGATAAACAGCAGAATCTGATCCAAATCGGAATAAGAAAAGAGGCTTTCATCCGGCACCAGGGTAACCAACCGCCAAGGGGCACTTCGAAATCAGCGCAGCTGATCCGATAACGGACACCGTCAAACGAAATGGTATCCTGGTCGGCGTAGTCCGACAGTGCATCAAGCTGGATATTCCTTTCACCAAGAGACGCGTGGGCGATCACCCGGTCATTTTGATCTGTGATAAAAGCACAGCTTCCGTCCAGCACCAACGAACTGCGCAACTGTTCTTCCACTTCCGTTTTGGAAAAATCCAGCTGATAGATTACGGCGGTCCGGTCCATATCAGTCAGATCGACGCCCTTTACCATATAAGATAGGGTGTCGTGGCCGGACAAAATGTTCTGTGCCTGATCCAGAAGGTCGTTTTCCTGAGAGGAAAGCCAGATGGACCGGCCTTTTGCCAGGCGCAGAGGAGTAAACCAAGACTGGCCGCTTAACAGGTTCATGCTGCAGTAATGATAAGAGTCCAGAATATAGAAATAGGCAGGGTCAACATAAACCCGCAGCCGTTTGATATTCTGGGCATTTTCAATAAAGGAAATGGTATTATCCATGTCGGTCTTGAAAGTGCGCTGCTCCCAAAAAAGTCGTTTCATTTTTTGCCGTTGCGCAGAAAATCGTTGATACCTGCGTCGTTCAAAAGCAGGTCGGCGCATTTTTTCACCTGTGTCAGACGGTTTTCCAGAGAGGTATAAGTCTGCTGAAAGTTGTTGCGGATGGAGGCGGCGGTGTTTTTGCCGGAAACCTGGATGGTGTCGGTTACCAGAAAGGCCGAACAGACAAATAGCGGCAGAAAAGCAGCCACCAAAAATAACGCTACCATCTTTGTGAAAAAATTGAGTAGCGAAAGCGGTTCCGGCAGTAGTGAAACAGGCGTTTGATCCATCTCATATTGTTTTCTCCCGGAACTGGGACGGGGAAAGACCCGTGAATTTTTAAACTGATAAGAAAAGTAGTTCCCATTGCGGTACCCCACCAGAAAGCCTACGTCCTTGACTTTGCAGACCGGGTCTCTTAAAGCTGTTGTGCTTTTTGCATCCGATAATTCAGGATAAAATTGTTGATGGTCATTTTGGTCGTATCCTTAAACAGATGGCAGATATAAGTGGGAGAGAGATTGGTATATTCGCTGATGGCAGTAATGGACAGGTCCGGATTTGCGTAATTATTCTTAATGAATTTGACGATCCGATCCACGGTTGCGTTGCCGTATTTTCCTTCGTTGAGCGAATCGTAATACTGATTGATCCCTGAACGAGAAAATCTTCCAGCTGCGTGATGAAGGAGAAATTCTGAATGTGGCCCACACATCCTGTTCCTTCCCGATTTTTTCGTACAGGGTAATCTGTTCGTCCTGTGCCAATCGCATCAGTTCGCAAATTAAAGGCGTAATAATGGCGCAGCACGTTGATGACCAGGGTGTTTTGAAACTGTTTGATTTCGCCGGTAAGGTTATGGATATACAAAAGAGCATGGTTGCGGTTTTGCTTTTGAGCGTTTGAGAAAAAAATTTCCACCTGCTCGGGTGTGAACTGATAGGTGCTGGCACCAGTTTTTTATAGTAGCAGACGCTGTCGCTTTCCTGATAAAAAAGATTGCTGCACTGCGACCACTGCCGTTTCGTAAGAACGAGCCAGCTCTTTCCAGCTGCTGACCACCGATCCAACGGCGACTACTGAATTGATTCCGGAACCGGACAGCTTATCAACCACAAAATTACAATATTGATCAATCATTTTATAATCGGTAAAATTCGAGCCGGTGGACTGTCCAGCCAGATGGATGATAATATGGTTGCCTTTACAGGTACACAGAGGAGAAAGGCTGGGCGCATCGTACACATCGCTGATTTCATAGATGCTTTGAAACATAAAGGGAATAAAAGAGCTCAAATCAGAACTGCCGGAGGAAAAGGCAATTTTGGCTACGACGGTGACAAACAAAGAGGCACTGCGAATTTCCGGCACCAATTCTTCCAGCAGCTGTTCATTATAAAGCTGGGCTGGCACAGCTCGCCTGCAACTTCCATCAGTTTTTGCAGATTGCGGCTTTGCTCAAATGCCTTGATCTTATGTGCGGTAGACCGGTCGTTGTTCAAAGCGCTGACCGTTTCGGCCAACACATCCTTGAGTTCCCCAAATCTACCGGTTTTTCAATATAACTCACTGCACCCAGCCGGATGGCGCTTTTAAAATACTCCTTATCTGTATATCCGCTGACAAAAATGGTTTTGATGCCCGGAAACCGCTGCGTCAAGCGGGTCGCCAGTTCAATGCCATCGGTTTTGGGCATACGCACATCGGTCAAAAAGGATATCCGGGATAAAAGTATCGCACAAATGCAGCGCTTCCTCCCCATCTTCTGCCTGAATGATCTGCGAAATATTAAATTCTTCCCAGTCAATCCCCCTTGATGATTCGCATTCTGGTTGGCGCTTCGTCATCAACAATTAAAATTTTTAACATATTTTTCTCCCTTTTTTACTGGAAACGATAATTTTAACAACCTTATTTTGTGTATTTTGTCATAGATAAATGACAAAATCTTTAATGAAATCACAACTATTTTAAGATTTTTGATGTAAAAAAGCAAGTATAATTTACTTATGCAATCGAAATCTCTACATAATAGCCCGTGAAACGGCATCCGCTTGGTTAAAATAGACAAAGCGTGCGCGGGCATCCTTTCGGGATTTCCGGTTCATTTCTATTTCGGGGAGGTTACACAATGGCAAACACAGCGCAAACTGTAGAAAGGGAAGCTCCGCAGGCCGCTGAAGTAAAGTGGCAGAAGCCATCGAACTTCAAACGCTTTTTAAAACGTGCTTGGGATTGCAAAATCCTGCTGGCCATGTTGCTGCCTGCATTGACCTACGTTATCATCTTCTCCTACATACCCATGACTGGTATCGTACTTGCGTTTAAAAAAAGTACAACTATGTCGATGGTATTTACGGAAGCCCGTGGGTCGGATTCGACAACTTTAAGTTCCTCATCGTATCCAACAAACTCTGGCCGCTGACCAGAAACACCTTGCTTTATAACATCGTATTTATTTTCCTGGGAATGCTTTTTGGCGGTTGCATTTGCAATCATGATCAATGAGCTGACCAACAAGGTGTTCAAAAGATCTTCCAGTCCTTTATGTTCCTGCCTTACTTCATTTCGTGGGTAGTGGTACAGGCGATTTTCCAGGCGATTTTTGGATTTGAATATGGTATCTTCAACCATATCATCGAATTCTTCGGCGCAGAGAGAATCAACTTCTATGCCAGCCCCGACGGGTGGCCGGTCTTGCTTGTCTTCTTTAAGATGTGGAAGATGGTTGGTTATGACTGTATCGTTTATCTGGCTGCGGTTGCCGGTATCGACCAGGGCATGTACGAAGCCGCTTCTATCGACGGTGCAAACATCTGGCAGAGAATCCGCCATATCACCCTGCCCAGCCTGATTCCGACCATGGTTATCATGGGATTGCTGGCTGTTGGTCAGATTTTCCGCGGCGACTTCGGTTTGTTCTATCAGTTGGTTGGTAACAACGCGGTTATCCTGAAAGCTGCTGACATTTTGGATACTTTCATTTATCGTTCCTTGATGCAAACAAATGACTACGGTATGTCTTCGGCTGCAGGTTTGTATCAGTCCTGCTTGTGCTTCATCACAATTTTGATTGTTAACAAGATTGTTAAGATCATTGAGCCGGATTACACTCTGTTCTAATCGAAATTTGCAGAAAGGAGAGTTAATCGCATGAAGAGAAAGAATAAAATTTTCCAGGCGGACTTGGCCGCATTTAAACTGCTGGGTTATGTGCTGGTTTTCATCTGGGGCATGCTTTGCTTCCTTCCGTTTTTGCTGGTTGTTATGAACTCCTTCACTTCGGAAGCGAACATTATGCGCAACGGTTACTCTTTCTGGCCGGGTGAATGGACGCTGGAAGCGTACAAAACCTGTTTGGAAAATCCGGAAAGAATCGGTTTTGCCTATCGTAACACCATTATCGCTACCATTGTTGGTACTGTCCTTTCCGTGCTGATGTCTACTATGACCGGTTACGTTCTGCACAGAAAAGACTTTCCGTGGAGAAACGGCTTCTCCTTCTTCTTCTACTTCACGACTTTGTTCAACGGTGGTCTGGTTCCGTGGTATCTGATGTGTACCCGTTATCTGGGCTTTAAGAACAACTATCTGGCGCTGGTTGTGCCGATGCTGTTCTCCGTTTGGCAGATGATTTTGGCGAAGAACTTTATGAAGGGCGGTATTCCTTTCGAGATTATCGAGTCTGCGAAAGTTGACGGTGCCAACGACTTCACCATTTATTGGAAACTGGTTATTCCACTGGCGAAGCCTTTGATCGCAACCTTGAGCCTGTTCGCAGCGCTGACTTTCTGGAACGACTGGTACAACTGTATGTTGTTCATGAACAAGAACAACATGAAGAACCTGCAATACTTCCTGCATGAGATGCTGTCCAGTATCCAGGCGTTGCAGGAACTGGTATCCATGGGTAAAGTAAACCTGTTGAACGAGGAATCTGCGAACCTGCCGCAGCAGTCCATGAAGATGGCAATGACCTGTATCACCACTGGTCCGATCCTGCTGCTCTATCCGTTCGTTCAGAAGTACTTTGTAAAAGGTTTGACGATCGGTGCTGTAAAAGGTTAATCGATATTTTCACAAATTATGTGCTGCAAAAATCTCTGCGGAAAGTTCCGCAGAGATTTTTGTTTCGTAAAAAACATGGGTATCCTCAGAAAAAATAAAAACTTCTGGGAAGGATATAAGCGGAAGAATGGACTTATTAGGATAGCGTTTTCATTACCGATTTATTTTTCATTGGATAAGCAGTTGTTTCCGCGCTTATTACAGAATAGTATGTTGTTTTTAGTCGGCAATATTTGGTGGAAAGCGGAAAAGCATAGGTAGAATTTATTGAAAAAAAATAAAAAAATGGCAGTTGGAAACATACATAAAAGAGTGAATTTATGGGGTTGACAAAGAAAAGCTTTTTTGGCACGCTTGATAGAGAGTAATTGTGAGGATTCATCCACCGGAGTGAGTGCAGATAATGAATCAGCCCCATCATATAAAAGGATACGGAAAAACGGCCGCAAAATAGGCGGCCGTTTTTGTTCTTCTGTCCTAAAAAATTCTGTTGAGGCGTACCGGTCAAACACCGTAATAGATTACAAATTTCTTTTCATCCGCCGCACGCTGCAGACAGCGATAGAGTTCTTGTAAAGATGGGGATTTGGGAAAAAAAAAGGATCGTTCGCTACGATCCGGTTAAAATGACGGATTGTTTGTGATGAGATTAAGGTGATGTCATATCTGGATAACCCCATGACAGGACGAGCCAAGCAGCCAGTAAGTGGGAAATGAGTCAAGCGCTTCGGCTCACAAATTCAGCAAATTGTCATCTGTGCAGATACAGCCATATCGCTGTAGTTCATAGGTTTCGCATAATCTGGTTGGGATGCACAGGGAAGAATAGCAAATTCGGCGATACGAGACATGAAAAGGCCTCCTTTTCAAAGGTTATCGGACACAGTGTAAAAATAGATGTAGTGGATTGATCTGTAAAAAAATAGTATAGAAATGTTGGTAAAAAGATATCCGGTTTATTTGCTAAAATTAGTATTTAAAATCCAATCCCATAAATTTCTCGGTTCGATCTCTATTATTTTCATACAGTTCTTTTCGAATGGTTATCAAACTTAAATTATGATAACCTAATTTATAGTACAGGTTTAATGCCGCAGCATTTTGCGGAACAACATCGAAGCAAACAGAGGTATATCCTTCGTGAGATTTTATGATCTCCTCAGCAATATGAATGGATTGAGTGGCGATCCCTTTGTTCCGATAAACTTTATCCACATAAATGTCCCTCAATCCATGCCACATTTCCACCGCGATACCCGATGTGCAGAAAGCCTACAACAATTTCTTTTTATATTGAATCATGTATAATTCATGGGAATTTTGCAGCCAGTTTTCTAAAGTTTTTTCCGCTTTCATATCATTTGCTTTTTGATCATTCGACTTTTTATTTAATAAAAGAGAGTGAAAATTATAAAAATCTAGTATATTTTAATTGTGTCATTTTTAAACTCAGAAGAATACGGCACCAGTTCGATCATTTTATTTATCCTTTTCCTATAAAACGGTAAGCTTTATGGCCTTTCTACCAGATTTATTAATAATATAGCAAAAAGAAGTCGATTGTTTTACACTAATCGACTTCTTTCAATAATGGTGCCGGTAGTCGGGGTCGAACCGACACGGTATCGCTACCACTGGATTTTGAGTCCAGCACGGTATCGCTACCACTGGATTTTGAGTCCAGCACGTCTGCCAATTCCATGCTATGAGCGGTTCCTCGCTTGGAAATCAGATCGGGTTCATTTATCAGATTATGAACTTAGGGGCTGACCTGCAGGTGCAGGGGTACTGACCAGCCAATATTGGGGTTTGAAGGATTGGCTTCCATCCGCAAGGTCATGAGTATGGCCTATAAAATTTCAATGACGCTGGCAGCCATTTTTACCATTTTGGCGCTGACAATTCCGGATATTCTGATGAGTTTTTATACAAAAGAGCCAGAAGTAATTGAGGCAGGCGCCCAGTACTTGCGGATTATTGCATTTACTTATCTGGTCAGCGGTTTTACGATGACTTCCATGAGCATTCTGCGGACAGTGGGGACCGTAAAATCACGTTGTATATGTATATCATCCTTCTTTGTCAACGTATTCTTTTAACTACTGCTTGATTTTCGGCCATTTCGGCTTCCCGCAGATGGGAATTGTCGGCGCGGCGATTGCCACACTGATTGCCCGCGTGGTAGAGTGTATGATTATTGTGGTATATGTCTTCCGCATTGATAAGAAAATTGGCTTTCAAGTGCAGGATATTTTCCAGAAAATCGACCGGGAAATTCTTGGAATTTATATGCGCTATGGCGCGCCGGTACTGTGCAACGAAATGCTTTGGTCGATTGGCAGTACGATGCTGTCGGTTATCATGGGGACATGGGCTCTAATTTTGTTGCGGCAAACAGCATCTGCCAGGTAGTGTTCCAATGCACTTCGGTCATCAATCAGGGCGTTGGTCAGGCAGCAGGCGTTATGGCAGGAAATACCATTGGTGAAGGAAAATACAAAAGGGCGCGCAATCAGTCGTTGACGCTGTTTGTCATCAGCATTGCCTTTGGCCTGTTGTCGTCACTGGTGATGTTTGCGATTCGCGGGCCGGTAATCGATTTTTACAAGGTCACAGAGGAAACCCGCGTCATTGCCTACTCCATTATGGACATGATGTGTATTTTGGTTGTATTCAGGCAATTTCCACTATCAATATGTTTGGCACTCTGCGCGGCGGTGGAGACAGCAAGTATGTGCTGTTTTTCGATGTCACATCTATGTGGTTTTTCTCGGTGCCGCTGGGATGGTTAGCCGGACTGGTACTTGACTGGCCGGTTTGGCTGGTGTACTTATGCCTGCGTTCGGGTGATATTTTCAAATCGATCGCTTGTATCTTCCGTATCCTTTCCGGAAAGTGGATTAAGGACGTAACGAGAACCGATGAGGAGAAGCAGGAAGTTCAGGCGGAAGAAGCGGAACAGGTATAAAAATCAGTACAAAAAGCGTCCGTATTACGGGCGCTTTTCTTTATGTTTTCTTGACATTAGAGCTAATCTAAGGTTTATAATAATTTTGTTGTTTTTGATCGTATAGCAATACAAAATGGTCAAAACAAAAAATCTGCCTGTTTTTGGAAAGAGGATTTTTGAAAAAGGATCTTGGGGATCATTTTTTAATTTTCCATGACGGGTGCCATTGGTGTGAGGAGGATTTATGAGTCTGATTGTCAGAGACAAAATTTTTACAAAACGGTTTTGGCCATTGCGGTGCCGATCGCGCTGCAGAATATGGTAACATCGGCGGTTGGCATGCTGGATACGATCATGCTGGGACAACTGGGTGAAGTGGCTATGAGCGCATCTTCGCTGGCCAATCAGGTAGGCTTTATTTTTATGATGATTAACTTTTGGCCTGACTGGCGGGGCAGGGATTCTGACCAGCCAGTATTGGGGCCGTGGAGATGCTGATTCTATCCGTAAGGTCATGAGCCTGACCTACCGCATCTCCATAAGTATTGCGCTGATTTTGCCATTGGCGCAACCTTTTTCCCGGAAATGCTGATGCGGATTTTACTAATGATGAGGCTATTATATACGAAGGAATCCGCTATTTGCATTATTGCGGAGTCATTTATCTGGCAAATGCTTTTACCATTACTACTACCAGTATTCTGCGCACGGTTGGAACGGTGAAAATTGCTTTATACAGTACCCTTGCTTCTTTGCTGGTCAACGTATTTTTCAATTATGGTTTGATTTTTGGCAAACTGGGAATGCCGCAGATGGGTGTAGCCGGTGCAGCATTGGCGACCATGATTGCCCGTTTGGTAGAATTTGCGATTATCACAGTATTTTTTGTTCCGAATCGATCAGAAAATCTGTTTTCGGATCAAAGATTTTTGGCACAAAGTGGATATGGCAACGGTGAAACTGTTTATGAAATACGGCGCGCCTGTTTTGTGCAATGAGCTGTTCTGGTCGCTGGGCAACTCCATGGCTGCTGTGGTTCTGGGGCGCATTGGCGCAGAGGCAGTGGCAGCGAACAGCATTTGCGATATTGTGTTCCAGATGACATCCTTTTTCATCTGGGGCGCGGCCAATGCTGCTTCGGTTATGACCGGCAATACCATTGGCGCAGGTGAGAAAGAAAAGGCCCGGGCACAGTCCAAAACCTTTATTGTCATCAGTCTGGGGTTGGGCATAGTCGCTTCGCTGATGATCCTGGGACTCAGGGGCTTTATGGTGGATTTTTATAATGTGGCGGATTCCACAAAAGAGATTGCCTATTCCATTATGAACCTGATGTGCTTTGTCTGCATTTTTCAGGCAATGGGCAACATCAATATGTTTGGTACCCTGCGGGGCGGCGGCGACAGCCCGTTTGTCCCTGATTTGTGATGTGGGTGCCATGTGGGGATTGTCAGTGCCATTGGGCTTTTTGTCCGGACTGGTGTTCCACTGGCCGATCTGGGTAGTATATCTGTGCCTGCGCTCGTCTGAGATCTTTACCTGTATTGCCGGACTGATCCGGCTGTGCGGTACCCGCTGGATTGTGGATGTGACCCGGGAGAAGAAAAAGGGTTCTTCCGACGGACTGGCGGTGGAGGGAGAATAAGGAGATTTTGGATTGATAACCCGGCACATAACTTTCTGGGATGCTGCGACAGGATTTTTCTTGACTTTTTGCCGTTGAGCGGTATACACTGAAAGAAACTGGATCAAAGTATCATTTGGGACGTGTGCCTATGGAAAGAAGGAATGGGTTGCCCCAAAACAGTGGGCTTGACGAGCAGCTGTGGCTGGCCTCGCAAAACGGGGATAGTGAAGCGCTCAGACACCTGATCACCCGTTACGACCGTCTGGCGACGAGCTTGTGCGGCAGTTACTGTGCGGCAGGTATGGAACGGGAGGATCTTTTGCAGGAGGCGTATCTTGGCCTGCTGAAAGCAATTCGTTCTTTCCAGCCGGAAAAGGGAATCCCCTTTTCTGCTTTTTGCCGGGCTTTGTATGAAGCGACAGCTGATTTTCAGCGGTGCGGCGGCAGAATACAGGCAAAAAATCGCTTGTTTCACGATTCTGTTTCGTTGGAAGAATCGGAAATTTCCAGTTTACCGACCGATTGGCAGCAGATTGGGCCAGAAGCGGCGGTTATTTTAGAAGAAGAGTCCCGCCGGATGCGGGAGCAGGTCATAGCGCTTTTATCTCCCTTAGAAAAAGAAACGCTCCAGCTTTACCTGAAAGGTTTCAGTTACGAGGAAATGGCGAAAAAGCTCAAATGCCCTGAAAAATCGGTGGATAACGCGCTGCAGCGAATCCGCCGGAAACTGCGGAAAGCACAAAACCGCAGCAATTCCTGAACCGTTAGCCTGCAATCAGGCTATTGGGTATAATGCCTCTTGGAATATCAGGCGAAGCGTTGTTTATCAATGTCGATGCGGTATATCGATGGGCAAATTCTAATTCATTAAGCGAGGTAAAAGAAATGTACCAGGACAAAACCCTTATTTGCAAAGAGTGTGGCGCGGAATTCGTATTCACTGCCGGCGAGCAGGAGTTCTACGCTGAAAAAGGCTTCGTAAACGAGCCGCAGAGATGCAAAGCTTGCCGTGACGCACGCAAAAACAATGCGAGACCTGAAAGAGAAATGTTCACCGCTGTTTGCGCTGGATGCGGCAAAGAGGCAAAGGTTCCTTTCAAACCCAGAGAGGACAGACCTGTATACTGCAGCGAGTGCTTTGCGAAAATGAAAGGCGAAAACTAATCACCCTTTTTCACCTATTGCAAATGATAAAACCGCCGTGAAAACACGGCGGTTTTTGTTGTTTTTAGCGGTTGCAATGGAAATTTATTCGTACTATAATGTCATAGGACAATAACGAGGCGCCGGATATTAACAGAAGGTAGGGCTTTGGATGAAAAACGGTTGGGATCGCTTGCGGGGGCAGGGCGGAAGGCTTATTGGGCTTGGATCGCTTAACAGAAACTTTTCGGACATTTGCATTGCTGCACTTTGGTTTTCTCATTTTAACAATTTGCAGACAGTATTCATCAATACGCTGTTTTTTCGTTTAACCGGTGGGGCGGATACTACCTTGCAGTATAATCTGATCACTTATGTATTCAATCCGATCGGTACAACGCTGGCAATGTATTATGCCAGTAAAAAAGGATCGACCAAAGCCATGCGGCTGGGATTTTTCACGTTTATTTTTTTGTATGCCTTTTTCCTGTGCGTGATGGATGCAGCGGTTTGGTTTATGCCGGTCATCGCCTTTCTGGTATCCTTAGGGCCGGAGGGTATTATTGGATGGGCTACTGTATCAAAGTTCCGCTGTATACGACGGATGAAAACCGGGATGTTTCCCTGTCGGTTATCGGAATGGGTACCGGCATTGTAAATCTGATTATGCCTACCATTACAGGCGGGATTATTTCCGCTTGTGAAGGGGTGATGGTGGGTGGCCTGCTGGGCTATTACATCATGTTTGCCTTGTCTATCGCAATAGCCCTAATAACAGTATTTTATTTGAAAAAACTGCCACAGGATCAAATTGTTGATGCGAAGGTGAGCCTGAAGCGTGGTTTTCATAAAACGTTCCGCAATCCGCTGATGCTGGACGCAGTCGGAGCGGAGTTTTTAAAAGGCATTCGAGAAGGAACGCTGGCTTTTTTATTTGAATATTCTCTTGTTTGAACTGATTCAAAGTGAGGCGCTGATCGGAGCCAATACTCTTTTGACCGGATTGTTTTCCATTCTCGCTTACTGGGTGCTGGGCAAGCGGCTAAAGCCATCGAACCGGATTCGCTACATGGCCGGTGGGGGTGACGACGATGCTGGTTTGTACGCTGATCCTGTTTGTGCGGATGGACGTTATTACCATTCTGATGTTCAGTGTAATCAATGCATTTTTAATAACTTTTTGCTCTCTCCGGGCAACGGGATTTATTATAGCGTAGTACAGAAAACCTGCCCGACCAATACGGAATCGGCAGAATTTTCTACCGTCAAAAGCTTTTTTCTGGATTACGGAAGGGTGGCCGGCGTGCTGCTGGTCATGCTGATGCCGAAAACCACTTACGGCAGCGTTTGGGGAATTCTGTTGTTGACTGTGCTGCAATATGCGGCGATTTTTGTCAGCTCGCTGGCGGCCAAACGACTGGAGACCTATGTCCATCAAGAGCAACCGGTGACGTAAAGAAAAAATCAGCTGCTGCCTGACATACTGCCGGGCAGCGTTTTAGACGGTTGTACGCCTGTTCTTTTTGGAAACGGTCTTGTGCGGAAGGCACAGGACCGTTTTGTATAATGTTATGAAAATAATGGCATCAATCTGGATTTTATGCTATCATTAAAAAATACAATTGGTCATCGGGCAGGGGAAAACAATGTTTCGTAAAATGAGGCGGCATAAACAACAGTTGAGCCAAGAGGAAACGGCTGAAATCTTAAAAACTGGAAGAACAGCGGTATCCTGGGGATTTTAGGTGATGACGGCTATCCTTATACGGTGCCTATTAACTATGTATACGCCGACGGAAAAGTATATTTTCACGGTGCCCGATCCGGTCACAAATTAGATGCGATCAGGCGGTGCGCCAAAGTTTCCTTTGTGCGTGATTGAAAAGATAATGTGGTGAAAGAGGAACTGACCACTTATTTTAAAAGTGTAATCCTATTTGGAAAAGCCAGAGTGTTGGAAAAAAGAAGATGAAATTTTTCACGCAGCAGAAATATTGGGGCTTAAATATTATGAAGACCAGGAAGCGGTGGACAAAGAGGTTCGCCGCGAACTGAAAACCTGTGTTGCGTGGAAATTGTAGTAGAACATGTAACGGGGAAAGAAGCCATTGAGTTGACCCGCGCCAGAAAGAATTTTTAGATTCCTATATGGCAATTTTTCAAAGGAGATTATAACCAGAAGAAGCTGGGACATGATGTTTTTCAGTTTTGCAAGTATATAAAATTGTAAAAACATCAGGATATAATACAAATCGTATCATTTTTTGCCTTTTTGACGCTGACAAATTGTCTCTGCATCGCATGAGGCGCAGTACTTGTCTGCTTGTTACTTTATCATACAATCGGAAAACAAAGGAGTGGGACCGTGATTGTTTTAGACGAAAGGTTGGCAGCGGCAGCGCAGTTGGTTCGGCCGGGAAGCCGTGTTGCCGATGTGGGAACCGATCACGGCTATTTGATCGCCCGGCTGCTGCTGGATGGAAAGGCCGTATTCGGCTATGCCTGCGATATCCATCCGAAACCATTGGAAAAGGCGGCCGAGACGCTGAAGCAGTATGGCTTGCAGGATTGTTCTGCACTTTTCCTGGGCGATGGCTTGCAGGGCCTTTTGGCAGAGCAAGTGGATGATGTGGTGATTGCCGGCATGGGAGGAGACATGATCCTGCATATCCTGGATACAGCCGATTGGAAAAATTCGTCCCAACGGTTTGTTCTTCAGCCTATGACCAAGGTTCACGAATTGCGGGCAGGGTTGTATCAACGAGGTTATGAAATTTTACAGGAGCGGCCTCGATCGTCAAAGGCTTCGCTTATGCGGTGATGCAGGTCCGCTGGTGTGGGCAGCGGTGCGACGTTACCGATTTATTTGCCGGGTGGGGCTGATGCCCCAAACAAGGTCGGAAGAAGCGCGGATTTATCTGGAGAAGCAGGCACAGACAGCAAAGAAAATTGCAGAAGGTTTGAAAAAATCCAATACAAAGCGGAATGAATATAAAAAATATTACGAATTGGCGAGAGAAATTGAAGATATTTGCACCATTGAAAGAAAAGAGGTAAATCATGGCTTTAGATGGCATGTTTTTATATCAGCTGCGCCAGGAGTTGGCGGAAAAAGCGTTGGACGCCCGGGTAGACCGGATTCATCAGCCAACCCGGGAGGAAATCATTATTGCTTTGCGCTGGAAAGGCGGCGCCGGAAAGCTGCTGCTTTCAGCGAATGCAGGAAGTCCCCGGATCCATTTTACCGGGGAGGCGCCGGAAAATCCAAGACAGCCGCCCATGTTCTGCATGCTGTTGCGCAAGCATCTGGGGTCGGCACGATTGGTTCGGATCGAACAGGTGGGAATGGACCGGATTCTGCATCTGGTTTTTGAGGCGGTCAATGAATTGGGAGATCTGGTGGAACTGACGCTTGCAGTGGAAATCATGGGGCGGCATTCCAATATTGTACTGGTGGATCAGAACGGCCGGATTATCGACGCAGTGAAACGGATTGACGCGGAGATGTCCAGTGTACGGCAAATTCTGCCGGGTATGATTTATCAGTTGCCGCCTCCCCAAAGCGATAAACTGGATTTGCTGCATGTCCAGCCGGAACAGGTGGTAGAGAAGGTAGCAGCGTCTGGCGGGCGGGAAATTGCCAAGGCACTGCTTCAGACTGTGCAGGGGATGTCGCCATTGACCTGCCGGGAGGCGGAAAATTATGCTATCCGGGGAGAAAATATCCGGACGGACGAGATGGACGCACTGCAAAAGCAACGCTTGGGAGAGTGGCTTTCCATGCTGCAGCTTCGCCTGCGGGAACACAGGGGTTCCCACTATCTTATTGGAGCCATCAGGAAAGCCGCGGGATTTTTCATTTTTGCCAATTCATCAATACCGGGGCGCACTAACTTCCCGGGAAATGGAGAGCTATTCGGCGCTGCTGGACAGTTTTATGCCGAACGGGACCTGATGGATCGGATGAAGCAGCGTTCCCATGACCTGCTGCGTCTGCTGGCCAATACTTCCGACCGGATTACCCGCAAAATCGCGGCGCAGGAGGAAGAACTGAGAGAATGCGCGAACCGGGAGAGACTCAAACAAAACGGAGATTTGATCCATGCGAACCTTTATCAGATGGAAAAAGGGCAGTCTGTGCTGCGGGTGCAGAATTTTTATGAAGAGGACATGCCGATAGTGGACATCCCACTGGACCGTCGTTGACCCCTGCTCAGAATGCGCAGAAGTATTACAGCGAATACCGCAAGCAGGATACGGCGGAAAAGAAACTGCAGGAGCTGATGGAACAAGGCCGGGAGGAATTGCAGTATCTGGACACGGTATTCGATTCTTTGGCCCGGGCAGTCAAAGAGTCAGAACTGGCAGCGATTCGGGGAAGAGTTGAGCGAAACCGGCTATATCAAAAGCTGCAAGGTCAAAAACAAAAAGCCGGAAAAGCTTTCGCCGATGGAATATCGTTCTTCCGATGGATTTACCATTCTGGTGGGGCGCAACAATGTCCAGAATGACCGGCTGACACTGAAAGACGCCCATAATTATGATATGTGGTTTCACACCCAGAAGATCCCGGGCTCCCATACCGTCGTGATTGCGGACGGAAAGGAGATTCCCGACCGGACGCTGGAAGAAGCGGCGGTGATCGCCGCTTATCACAGCCGTGCCGGGATTCGGCGTTGGTTCCGGTGGATTATACGATTATCAAAATGTCAAAAAACCTTCTGGCGCAAAACCTGGCAAGGTGGTTTACGATAAATTTGAAACCGCGGTAGTCACGCCGGATAAAGAGCGGGTAGCGGCATTGCTGGTCAAAGGATAAATAGAAAAAGCAGAGGATGTTCCTCTGCTTTTTTTGCAAATAATGTATCAAAGGGTAAATGGCGGAGACTCTGGAAGCAGGTGGGGAGAATACGACAAAGAACAGATCAAAAATCTCTACGGCAGCGCCAAAGCATAATGGAAAGACTTTTCTGTGCGCAGCGTTTCAAAACAGGGCATTGCACGCATTGCCGTGAGCGACAATCTAAGCTGGACAAGGGAGTGGCAGGGCTTGGATTATTTGTTTTCATCCGGTACGGAAATATCTACAACGCCCTTTTCTTTTTGCTTTTTCTGGCGGTTGTGATAGTGCAGGTAATACAAGGCACCGGCGGACAGGACAAACAGCGTTCCGCAGATCCAGGAGACATAGTTAAAATTGATAAACCATAGTTTGTGGAATTGAATATCGTTTAAAGAAATATCCATACATAAAACGGTCAGGACCTTGTCCCCGTCCATGATCGGAGCGGCGGCGACAATAAAGTGCCATCATCAGACTGAATCGCTTTGGATACGAACCCGCCGGTACTGTTTCCGTCAAAGATATCGTCAATCAGCTGTTTGACCTCTTTTCCATAAGAGTCAAAGGAAAATTCAGAGCCAATGGGATGGTATCCTTCAGTTTCCGATTGGACATATTGAGAGTCCAACACATAAAAATACCCCATATTGTTGCGTGTTACGGTATAAACATCCTGAAATCCGTAATGTTCCCGCATCCGTTCCAACAAACCGCACAGGCTGCGGTAAGCGGCGGACTCGCTGGGGTATTCCTGCAACAGCCGCAGGAAGTAGCGCTGTAATGCCCCATCGCGATGGCGATAGCGTCGCCTGACAGCATGCTCTGGCTGCCGGCTTCCTCAATTTTGTCTGACTTTCGGCTGATGGGCAGCGTAATTCCCACTACGGTGAGCAAAAGGCTGAACAGCATAACCCCAATGAGGATCAGCGTGAGATTTTTGGCTTTAAACATAAAACAGATCCTTCTTCCCGGGCGCAGACCCCAAAGATTGCCGCAGGCGATACGGGAACGATATATTTTCCGGCCAGTCCTGCGATCTTACAAAATTATAGCACGAAGAAGAAAGAAACACAATCGGAGCCGCTTGTCCTGATGGAAAAACTGTGTTAAAGTAAAAGAGCATGAAAAAAGGAGCAAACGATCCATGCGAATGAGAAAGAAAAATGGGCGGTTCCGGAATTGGAAGCAAGTCCGTTGTATATTAAGGCTCCGGCTTCTCTAAAGAGCAGTGGCAGCAGGCGTTTGTACGGCCTCAGCCGCTGTATTTGGAGTTGGGCTGCGGAAATGGAGGCTTTGCCTCTCAGTTCGCGCTGGCCAACCCGGAAAAAATTTGCTGGCGGTAGATAGCAGCAACATGCTGGGCGTTGGCCGCCGCAAGATCGACGCGCTGTTTTTCTCAGGCGGGGAAGATACCGGATAACGTGCGCCTTGTGGCTTATGATATCGAGCGCATTGATGAGATTTTGTCCGGTCAGGATACGGTGGAGAGAATTTTTTATTAATTTCTGCAATCCCTGGCCCGTCAAGACATTTTAAAAAGCGGCTGACCCATCCCCGCCAGCTGGAAAAATACAAAACCTTTTGCGTCCGGGCGGGGGAGATCTGGTTTAAAACGGATGATGATATGCTGTTCCGCCATTCCCGCCAGTATTTTCTCGATTGCGGCTTTACGGTTCGCTGGGAAAGCTGGGATTTGGCGCACAGCGATTTTTTCGGGGAATATCCGCACAGAGCATGAGGATATGTTTGAAGCGCAGGGAATTCCGATCAAAGCGCTGATCGCCGTTTGGCCGGAGCGGAATGATGGATAGCAAAGAAAAAAATCGGCAGGATTTTGGCGGATGCCGGACTGTATCACTGGGGGAGTCGCTTCCTTTTCGGACGCTTTGCCGCTGCTGGAGTGCCGCGCCGGGTCCGCCTGCCGCAGAACGCCCGGTCGGTAATTGTTTGTCTGCTGGGGTACTACGCCGGCGAGCGGGCGCATAATATTTCCAGATACGCCTGGCCCGGGATTATCATGTATTGGCAGAAGAACTGCTGTCTCCGGCAGTACAGCAGATGCGGGAAATCTGGCCTGCGCAGGCATTTTCTTTTTTTACAGACAATTCACCGATCCGCGAGGTGACGGCCGCCAGGCTGGCAGGGCTTGGATTTGTGGGAAACAATGGGCTTTTCATCAGTCCGGTTTACGGCACCTATCATTTTATTGCTGAAATTGTCACGGATCTTTGGCTGGAGCCGTCCATGCCGATGGAATCCGGCTGCGAAGCATGCCGGCGGTGCCTGGATGCCTGTCCGGCAGGCGCGCTGTCCCCGGCGGAGTGGACAAAAGCCGATGCCGCTCGCACATCACCCAGAAAAAAGGGGAGCTGACGGATTGGGAACAGCAGCAGGTGCAAAAAGGCGGCCTTGCCTGGGGATGCGATATCTGCAATGAGGTTTGCCCTTATAATCGTCCGCCGAAACGGACCGATATACCGGCTTTCTGTCAGGAACTGGATGGGATGATCCGGGAAGAGGATTTGCCGCGCCTGATAAAAGAAAGGGCGTTTGGATACCGGGGGATCAAAGTATTGCAGAGAAATCTGCGTATAATAAAAAAGAAAAGCTTCCGGCGGCGGCCGGATACAGGAGAGTGAGCATATGACAGAAATTTTGCGGCCGGAACAGTACGAAGAATATGAAGCTTTCTGCCAAAACCATCCCCGCGGCGGATTTACCCAGTCTACCCGCTGGTTCCAGGTGAAGAACAACTGGAAAGGCGAGGTGGTTGTTGTACGGGACGCTGCCGGCAAGATTCGCGCCGGGTGTGCGGTATTGGTGCAGAAGCTGCCGGTGATTGGAGCGGCGCTTTTATACGCACCCCGTGGCCGGTCTGCGATCTGGAAAACCGCCCGCTGCTGAAAGAACTCAAAAGCGGGTTGGATCAGCTGGCAAAACAATATCACGCTTATCAGCTCAAATGGGATCCGGAAGTTTTGGCCGCAGACGAGCAGGTGGCTCCAAACCATGAAAGAAATGGGCTTTTCGCTTTTTGCCGGGCCGGAAGGTTTTGAGACCATTCAGGCCCGGTTCAATTACCATCTGTTTTTGAACGGCCGCAGTGAAGAGGGCTTTTTGCAAATTTGACCCAAAAACCCGATACAATGTGCGGGTGGCCATGAAACATGGCGTAGAAGTTCGGGTTGTGGGGCAGGAGTACCTGGATGACTTTGTGCGCATTATGCAGACCACTGGAGAGCGGGATGGATTCGGGTTCGTCCCAAGAGCTATTTTGCGCGGATGTTAAAAGCGCTGGGCGAGCACGCGCGGCTTTATATGGGCTTTTACGAGGGCAACGCCGTCTGCGGTGCGATTGCTACCAATTATGCAGGGAAAAACCTGTTATGTATATGGTGCGTCGGACAATGTGTACCGCAATGTAATGCCCAATTATTTGATGCAGTGGGAAATGATCCGCTGGGCAGTGGAGACAGGTTGTACGCTGTACGACTTTCAGGGTGTATCCGGTAATTTGGATGAAAATGGTCCGATGTACGGGCTTTACCGGTTTAAGAAAGGTTTTAATGGCCAGCTGGATGAATATGCAGGAGAGTGGAATTATACCTATCGACCGGTAATCGGAAAGCTGGTAGACGTGGTAATGGCAATCCGGGAAAAAAGGAAAAGACATTAGACTTTTACCTAATTTATACAAAATTAACAGGTTTGTAATCAAAAAGCTATGGCAATCCCCGGAAAACTGTGGTATAATAAAGCCAAGGCAAAACTTTGCCGCAAAAGGAGGGCTATGTATGAAATTAATTCTTGCTATTGTTTCCAGTGATGACAGCTCTATGGTTTCTTCCGCGTTGACCAAAAACAATTTTTCGGTTACAAAACTGGCTACGACCGGCGGCTTCCTGATGAGCGGCAACACCACATTTTTAATCGGTACTGAGGACGAAAATGTAGACAAAGCGATCAATGTCATCGGAGAACACAGTAAAAAGAGAAAACAGATGGTTCCTTCCTCTGCATCTTATGGCGTGGGAATGTATACGTCGTTTCCAGTGGAAGTCACTGTTGGCGGAGCTACCATTTTGTTCTGGATGTGGAGCAGTTTAAAAAACTGTAAGTCTGGGGTAATCCAAAAATGTCGTTATTAAACCGGTTTTACGGAAATGACAAACAAAAGAGGCGCTCGTCTTTTATCAAAGAGACGGGCGCTTTCCGCATGGGATTTTATTGGAGGGCGAAGAAGGTTCCGGGCGAAAAACCTTTGCCCGGCTGATTGCCGCCGCCGCATTGTGCGAGGGAGAAAATCCTCCCTGCGGCCAATGCCGCCAATGCCGGAAAATTTTTAAGGGATTCATCCGGATGTGCAGATGATTGCGCCGGAGCCGGGAAAAAATCCTTTCAAAGGAGCAGATTGAGCGCCTGCGGGCAGACGCGTGGGTCAAAGCCTAACGAGGCGCCGCGAAAAGTGTATATCCTGTGCGAGACGCAGTATATGACCTCCTGGGCACAGAATGCTTTGCTCAAACTGCTGGAAGAACCGCCTGCCGGCGTGCTGTTCCTTTTGACCTGCGACAACCGTTCCCGGCTTTTGGAAACTGTGCGGTCCCGTGTGGTGGCGCTGCCGCTGGCAGGGCCGGGCGAAGCGCTGACAGCCAAAGCCCTGCCGGAACAGATCCCGGAATTGGGAGAGGAAAAGGCTCGGAAAGCGGCGGCTCAAAGCGGCGGCAATGTTGGGCGGGCAAAAAGCTGTTGGCGGATGAAAAATATGCGGCGCTTTTAGAAAAAGGCTGTGGATTTGTGCAGTAAAATGGAAACGGCGGATCGATTCGGCATTCTGCAGGTGCTTGCCGGTTTTGAGAATGACCGGGAAGGACTGCTTCAGTGCCTGGAGCAGGTGCGCCAGCTGTTAGCGAAAAATACAAAGGATTCCTTTTTGCAAAAACACCCGGCAGTTCCGCATTCTTCCGTTGCAGGCGGGTAGAGTCCTTGGTATAATAGAACAGGGCATGGAGTATGCCCGCCAAAACATAAGTATGACGTTGCTGACTACTTGGCTGGGTGCCGGGATTGGCAGCGCTTTCGAGGAATAGAATGGAGGAACCATGGCGGAAGTAATTGGCGTGAGATTTAAGCAGGTGGGCAAGGTGTATTATTTTGATCCCGCCGGCGTTCAAGTGCAGAAAGAAGACAGCGTGATCGTTGAAACAGCCCGCGGCGTAGAGTGCGGCGAGGTGGCAATGGAAAATCGGCAGGTCAGTGACGAGAGCATTGTTAAACCGCTGAAAAAGGTAATCCGGAAAGCGACCAAGGAGGATTTGGCGCAGGTGCGCAAAAATCAGGAAAAGCAGGCCGCTGCCGCAAAAATATGCAATGAAAAAATTGCCGTCCACAAGCTGGACATGAAGCTGGTGGATGTAGAGTATACGTTTGACAACAATAAGATTTTATTTTATTTCACCGCCGATGGACGGGTGGATTTCCGGGAATTGGTGAAGGACCTGCCCTCGGCGTTCCGCACCCGTATTGAGTTACGGCAGATCGGCGTGCGGGACGAGGCAAAAAATGCTGGGTGGCCTTGGCATCTGCGGTCGGCCGTTTTGCTGCTCGACTTTCTTGGGGAATTTCAGCCGGTTTCGATCAAGATGGCGAAGGAACAGAGCCTGTCGTTGAATCCGGTAAAAATTTCCGGTACCTGTGGGCGGCTGATGTGCTGCTTAAAGTATGAGCAGGAAGCATATGAAGATCTGCTGCGCACCACCCCAAAGGTGGGAGCGCTGGTGGGAACGGTCGACGGCAAGGGCAAGGTGGTAGAAGTAAACCTGCTGTCCGGGCTGCTGAAGGTTCGGTTGGATGCCAATCCCGATGCGCCAGCGCGGGTGTATCCGAAGGAAGAGGTTCACCTGCTGCGGGATGGTCGGATTAAGGTGGACAAAAAAGATGGAAGCGCTCAAGGAGATCATGGAGTAAAGATTCGGTAAAACAGGAGAAAAATCTCCGAAAACGGTTGATTTTTGCGGAACGGGCAATGTTGTCAAAATGGTAATGGAGGTGGATTTGCAATGGCATATGTAATTTCTGACGAGTGCATCAGCTGTGGCGCTTGCGAGGCGGAATGCCCCGTTTCTGCGATCTCTGCCGGTGACGGTAAATACGTAATTGACGAGGGACCTGCATTAGCTGCGGTGCTTGCGCTGGTGTTTGCCCGGTTGGCGCTCCTTCTGAGAAATAGTAGGCTTACTAAAAGGCCTTTGCCAAGCGGCAAAGGCCTTTTTTTTCTTATTGATAGAACGTTTGTCTATTGCGCAGCCTCGCCGGAAGAAGTGCCCTCTTCGCTGGAAAGGCCGAGATTCTTTAACATATTGGTCGCGGCCATTTCGATATGGTCAAGGGTCGCGTTTTCTGCGTCAGCCGGGTTGTGAGCAGCAATGGCATATACGATGCGCTGATGTTCCCCATCACCTTTTTGTGCGCGTCCTTTTGTAGCAAAAGACATTTTTCGATAACGTTGAATGGAATGGTGCAGACTGCTTAAGGTTTGACGCAGGGTACGGCTGCCGCTGATTTCGTAAATTCGTTCATGAAACTGAGAATCCAGATTCCGAAGCTGATCCAGATCGCCTTTGCCGTATAAAATTCCTGTAGTTCTAGAATGTCTCGCAGAGACTTGGCGTCTTCTTCCGTAATCTGCTCAGCTGCCCAGCGGGAGGCTAGCCCTTCCATTTCATACGGATATCATAGATATCCCGCAGATCTTTTCGCTGACACCCACAACCACGGCGCCCTTGTTGGGGGTCAACTGCACCAAGCCCTCCTGCTCCAGGCGATGAATCGCTTCACGCACCGGCGTTCTGCTGACGCCCAAACGGGCGGAAATACGAAGCTCTGTCAGATTTTCGCCGGCCTTCAGTGCCCCGTTGAGGATTTCTTCTTCCAGCTTTTGAATACTTTATCCGCCAAGGAATAACCGTTGGATAACAGATTGTCTTTCATGTTTTCAATCCTTTTTTGCATAATGCGTCCGCCCAAAAACGAACTTCCAATCAGGCTTGCTTTTGCCAGCGGGAGACATCCCCTAAAAGGCAAAACTCGTCCTTCGAAACTGCTATTATTATAATACAGACGCAATCGTTTCGCAACTGAAAATACGTGATCAGAGAAAAGAAAACGAGAATATATGTTCGATTTTTTGCCTAAATCGGTTGCATCTTGCGCCGCAATACGGTATAATAACAAAAAAAGCAACAAGAAAATCGAAGGCACGCAAATTTTGCCGTTGACAGAGTTTTTGCGGATATCTTTCGGTTAGCTTCATCAAAACTCTGATCTCAAGGCGAGAAAACGGAATGCTTTTATCCTTTGCCACCAAAAAGAAAGGCGCAGACAGAGCGCCTTTTCAATGGGCGTAACAGGTTTAAGCCTGTTGGCAAGAGAAAAGGCTCTTGTTTGGGGTGATATACCGGATAAAAGCGCAAATTCGTGAAATGATGGCGCGGTGCGCGCGGAATGGAGCAAAAATATGGTAGATAAACAAAAAGCGATTGAAACGGCGATCAGTCAGATTGAAAAACAGTTTGGCAAAGGATCTATTATGAAGCTGGGTTCCACGGCAACGCTGAATGTGGAGGCAATTTCCACCGGGTCGATTTCGCTGGATATGGCACTGGGGATCGGTGGCGTACCCCCGCGGGAGAATTGTGGAGATCTACGGACCGGAAAGTTCTGGTAAGACCACTGTTGCCTTTACATATCGTTGCTCAGGTACCCAGAAAGCAGGCGGTGAAGCCGCGTTTATCGACGTGGAGCATGCGCTGGATCCGGTGTATGCCAAAGCACTTTTGGGAGTGGATATTGATTCCCTTTGGTATCCCAGCCGGATACCGGTGAACAGGTTTTGGAAATTGCCCGAAGCGCTGGTCCGTTCCGGCGCAATTGATGTGATTGTACTCGACTCGGTAGCGGCTATGGTGCCGAAGGCGGAAATCGAAGGAGAAATGGGAGATACCCACGTAGGTCTGCAGGCGAGGCTGATGTCCCAGGCGCTGGAAGCTGACAGGTATCGTTTCCAAGTCAATACAGTTGCGGTGTTTATCAATCAGCTGCGTGAAAAGGTGGGCGTAGTGTATGGCAATCCGGAGGTGACTCCCGGCGGCCGTGCGCTGAAGTTCTACTCCTCTGTGCGGATGGAGGTCCGCCGGATTGAACAGCTTAAAAAGCGGAACAGAAATGATCGGCAACCGCACGCGGGTTAAAATTGTCAAAAACAAGGTGGCGCCTCCTTTCAAAAGAGGCGGAGTTCGATATCATGTACGGCACGGGAATCTCCCGCGCTGGCGAAATACTGGATTTGGCGGTCAAACTGGATATTATCAATAAGTCCGGCGCGTGGTTCAGTTATAATGGAGAGCGCTTGGGACAAGGGCGGGATAATGTAAAAATCTATTTGCAGGAGCATCGGACTTTGCCGACGAAATTGACGAGCAGATCCGAGCCAATGCCGATCGGCTCAGTTTTGCCAGGGAGGAAAAACGGTGGCGCCGAAAAAAAGAGCCTGTCCCCTCATCCGTAGAGCAGCCTGCCGATCCGCCGGCTCCTGCGGCGAAAGGGAAAAGTACAGGGGTAAACATTGATGTGGAAGTGGACGAATAATGCTTCGGATCACAGCTGTTGAAAAAGCAAAGAAAAAAGGATATCATCTTTTTTGTAGAAGAGGAATATGCTTTAACGATCAGCGCCGAGGTTCTGGCGCAAACGGGATTGGCTGCCGGGCAGCAGATTACCCCGCAGAGGCTGGACGAAATCCGGCAGCTGTGCGATCGACAGCCGGGCCAGAGAGCGGGCGCTGTATTTGTTGGAGAGCCGCAGCCACAGCAGAAAGGAATTGTTTGACAAGCTTTGCAGATCCGTGCCGGAGCAGACCGCCGCTGAAGTAACCCAGCGGATGGAGGATCTGGGACTGGTGGACGACGAGGCGTATGCCCGCCGTTGGGCGGCAATGCTGTGGCGTGAGAAAAAATACGGACCGCGGCGTATTCGCCAGAGCCTGACGCAGAAAGGATTCGACCGGGAACTGATCGATCAGGTGATGGAGGAGATGGCGGAATCTTTTGCAGATGAAGAAGCGGCACAGCAGCTGGAAACGCTCATTTGCCGCAAATATGCCCGGCATTTGGCGACTGGCGACCCCAAAGACCGCAGCAAGGCGGTAAATGGTCTGCTGCGCTTGGGATACGATTACGGCCAGATTCGCACGGCACTGCGGAATTTAAGTGAAACAGAGGAGTAAATTATGGCGATTAAAGTGGGGATGGTATCCCTTGGCTGTTCCAAAAATCAGGTGGACGCGGAAATCATATTAGCCAAACTCAGAGAGCGGGGTTATCAAATCCATACCGATTCCGGCACCTGCGACGTGGTCATTGTCAACACCTGCGGATTTATCGAAAGCGCAAAGCAGGAATCGATTGAAAATATTCTGGAATTTGTTACGCTGAAAAAAAGGGGCGTATCAAGGTCATCTGTGTGACAGGGTGCCTGGCAGAGCGCTATCAGCAGGAGATGGCGAAGGAAATTCCGGAAGCGGATGTCATTTTGGGCATTGGTTCCAATGATGAAATCTGCGATGCCATTGAAAAAGCGCTGGCAGGAGAAAAGGTGCGCCGGTTCGGCCGAAAGAAGCGCTCCCGCTGGAGGGAGACCGCATTATTTCCAATTTGCCGTTTTTCGCTTACTTGAAAATTGCCGAAGGGTGTGACAATCGCTGCACTTATTGCGCGATCCCCATGATTCGCGGCAGATATCGCAGCAGGGAAATGGATAACATTGTGGCAGAGGCGAAGCATTTGGCCGCTCATGGCGTAACCGAGCTGAACGTGGTAGCGCAGGATACCACCCGCTATGGGATGGATTTGTACGGAAAGCCCATGCTGCCGGAACTTCTGCATCGTCTGGCGCAAATTGAAAATCTGCGCTGGATTCGCGTGCTGTATACGTATCCGGATTGGATTACCGACGAGCTGCTGGAAGTAATGGCCGAAGAAGATAAAATTGTTAAAATATCTGGATATTCCGCTACAGCATTGCGATCAGAAGGTGCTGCGGGAAATGAACCGCCGTGGAGACCGGCAGTCGATTACTGCCCTGATCGAAAAAATTCGGGAGAAAGTACCTGGTATTGTGCTACGGACTACGCTGATCACCGGATTCCCCGGCGAGACAGAGGAGCAATTTGAATCGCTTTGCCAATTTGTGTAGGATATAAAATTTGAGCGTCTGGGCTGTTTTGCCTATTCGGCGGAGGAGGGAACTCCTGCCGGGGGAGCGTGCTGACCAGGTGGAGCCTGAGGTGCGTCAGCGCCGGGCGGATATCATCATGGAACTGCAGATGGGAATTATGGAAGAATATAACCGGAAACTGACGGGTACGGATCTGGAGGTAGTGGTAGAAGGATATGACCGCTATGCGTCCAGCTATTTCGGCCGCAGCGCAGCAGACGCACCGGATATTGACGGTAAAATTTTTTTTACCAGCAAAAAAAAGCTGGCAGTGGGTCAGTATCTGCCGGTACATGTAGACGATGTGCTGGATTATGATTTGATCGGCAGCGCGCTGTAAAAATCCATTGCCTGCAATACAACAGAAATGAGGATTGTTTTTATGAATCTGCCCAATAAGCTGACCTGCCTGCGAATGCTGATGGTTCCGTTTTTGTGGCCGCCATGGTACTGTCGTTTTCAATCACTATTTGTGGGCGCTGATTTTGTTTGTAACAGCGTCTTTTACCGATATGCTGGATGGGAACATTGCCCGCAAACGGGCCTGATTACGGATTTCGGAAAGTTCATGGATCCGCTGGCGGATAAAATTCTGGTGACGTCGGCGCTGATTTGTTTTGTGGAATTATGGGTGACACCGGCCGCAGTGATTATTGTCATTATCGCCCGGGAATTTGTTGTCACCTCCTTGCGGTTGATCGCGGCGCCCTAAAGGAATCGTGATTGCGGCGGACATTTTTGGAAAAATGAAAACAGTCTCGCAGATGATTTGGGTTGCGACTACCATTGTGCAAATGTATCTGGAAGAAGAGCTGCTCATCGGTATTCCGCTGCTGGCGGAGATGAACATCGTTTTGATGTGGGTGACGTTGGGGCTGACGGTTGTGAGCGGAATCAACTATCTTTGGAAAAACCGCGCTATACTCAGCGACATGAAATAGCCAAAGGGCAAATCTGCCGCAAAGCAAGGGCTTTGGCAGAGGATTTTATGATTCTCAGAAGCGGCAGAAAATGCGGGAGAAGAGGGCTGACAGCTCCTTCTTGACAAACAGGAAAAAAGCGTGTTATTTTAATTATTACATGGTAAAATGCATTGATCAGGAAAAGTAACCGGATAACGCCCGCCAGAGAGAGAGCATGACCCGCTGAAAGTGCTTTTGGGAAACGGATTCGGCCAAGTGCGCCTGCCAGCACGGATCAGGAAATCAGTATCGATCTGCGGAAGACCTCCGTTATCAGGTGAAATCAGTGAAAAATCGAAGTGGAACCGCGGTAAATACACCGCCTTCGGCCGTTGACGGCCCGAGGGCGGTTTTCTTTTTGGACCGGCCTTTTGGGCGGAAAGGAGCAAATCATGAGAATTTACAACACGTTGACCAGAAAAAAAGAGGAATTTGTCCCCATCACCCCTGGCGAGGTAAAATGTACGCTTGCGGACCGACAGTGTATAACTATATCCACATCGGCAACGCGCGGCCATCTGTGTGTTCGATACCCTGCGCCGTTATCTGGAGTACAGGGGTTATAAGGTAACTTTCGTTCAGAACTTTACCGATATCGACGATAAGATCATCAAACGGGCTAACGAGGAAAATACTGATTATAAAACGATCTCGGAGCGGTATATCCACGAGTATTGGACCGATGCTAAGGGACTGGGTGTTCGGGCGGCCACCATCCACCCCAAGGCCACCGAGACCATGGACGAGATCATTAAGATCGTACAGGATATCATCGATCACGGTTACGGCTATGAAGTGAACGGGGACGTTTACTTCCGGGCGAAAAAATTCAAAGGTTACGGCAAGCTATCCCATATGCCAATCGAGGAGCTGGACGCCGGCAACCGTATTGATGTGACGGAACAGAAAGAAGACCCCATGGACTTTGCGCTGTGGAAAGCGGCAAAAGAAGGGGAGCCTTATTGGGAGTCGCCTTGGGGCAAAAGGCCGCCCCGGCTGGCATATCGAATGCACCGCGATGATCCGCAAGTTTTTGGGTGAGACCATCGACATCCATTGCGGCGGACAGGATTTGATCTTCCCGCACCATGAAAACGAGGTTGCCCAGGGCGAATGCTGCACCGGCAAGGAATATGCCCATTACTGGATGCACAACGGCTATATTAACGTGGATAATGTAAAAATGAGCAAGTCCAAAGGCAATTTCTTTACCACACGAGATGTGGCGGAGAAATACGGCTATGAGACAATCAAGCTGATGATGGTGCAATCGCATTACCGCAGTCCTTTCAACTATACGCTGGAAGTCATTGAGTCCTGCAAAAACTCTTTGAACCGCCTGTATAACTGTCGGGAGAAGCTGGAATTTGCGCTGGATAACGGCTTGGAGGAAGCCACTGAGGGAGAAGCGGAATTTTTGCAGAAGTTTGCCGCAGCGCAGGAGAAGTTCGTCGCCGCCATGGATGACGATCTGAACACTGCCGACGGCCTGACTGCCCTGTTCGATCTGACGCGAGACATCAACACCGCTTTACAGGTTCCGCGGTCCAAAGCACTGGCACAAAAGCTGCTGAACAGTTTGACGCGATCGCCGACGTGCTGGGTATTTTATATAATCGCAAAAAGAAACACTGGATGCCGATATTGAGGCCTTGATTGAAAAAAGGCAGGCGGCCAGAAAAGCAAAAGATTTTAAAACGGCTGACGCTATCCGTGATCAACTGGCCGGAATGGGTATTACAGCTTAAGGATACGCCGCAGGGTGTGCAATGGACCCGCGCGTAAAATAACAGGTATCAAAAAAGAGCCCCAAGGGGGCTCTTTTCCCCCTGAAAGGGAGAAAGGAGCTGCAGATGGAAAGAAACTTTCTTTTAACGAAAACGCCGACAATTACGACCGCCTGCGTCCCCGCTACTGCCAGGAGCTGTTTGCGGACATCGCCGCATATGCCGGGCTGCAAGAGGGTGCGGCGGCACTGGAGGTGGGCGCAGGGACAGGGCAGGCTACCGGACCGCTTTCTGGGGAGGGGCTGTCAGGTGACGGCGATAGAGCCGGGGGCGCAGCTGGCCGGGATTCTAAACCAAAAGCATCGGGAGAGCGCGAAACTTTCGGTGAAAAACTGTCTGTTTGAGGATTTTTCGGCGCCGTCCGGTTCCTTTGATCTGATATATGCCGGAACCGCTTTCCATTGGGTGCCGGAGGAAGCCGGATATCCCAAAGCAAAAAATTGCTTCGTCCCGGCGGTACGCTGGCGCTTTTTGGAACACGCCCGTCATCCAAAATCCGGAAAGCGATGCGATGCAGCCGGCATATCAGCGCTTTTTCCAGATGAGAGCCGTCCTCCTCAATTTCCACAGGAGCGATTTGACAAACGGGAGGCGCTGATGCATAAATACGGCTTTTCCTTTGTGCAGCGCCACTATTACTACAAAGAGCGGATACTCACAGCAAAAGAATATATTCTTTTTGCTGGATACTATTCCGATGTCCGGATAATGGAGCCAGACAGAAAGGAGGCCTTTTTCGGGAAATTGAAGAGGCGATTCTGGGCTGCGGCGGCATGGTCCACATTCAGGATATTATGGATCTGCATCTTGGTAAAATTTATAACGAAAAAGGCCGGGAACCTCAAAGGGTTCCCGGCCTTTTTCGTGGGCTGGCGGCCGGCCTAAATCGTTTTTTTGCAATCAGCGCTTCGGAGGGTGATGCATGGATTTTTTTGGATACGGGGTATCCGCGTTTTCGGAGCGGTCAGCGCAAAGCTTTCCTCGATGAGACGGCGAATATCTACGTCCTTCATGCTGCCATCAAGAATTATGCTGATCCAGTGCTCTTTGTTCATGTGGTAGGCGGGAACCACAGCGGAAAAGGTCCGCCGCCAAAAATCCGCCCACATAGGCTGTGCTTTTACATTGATCCAGATATGATTTTCCCGTTCGAAAATCAGGGCAAAAATTTTTTGGTTGGCCCGATGCCGTATGGCCGTCCAGTTGAAATCATCAAAAGGATAATCCTCATAAACATCGGTCAGCTGAAGGCAGGCGGCAATGGCCTCCTGTCGGGTTGTCATGGGAAAAGCACTCCCTTTTCGTTATTTTTCCCGTCTTGCAGCGCCTGTAAAATCCCTTGATCCGCTGGGCAAAAGTCGTACTGGCAAATCTGGCCGTGTTGATCCAGCGAATGGCGTTATGCTCTAGCAGCTGCGGCGTACCGGATTCGATTTTGGCGTGGAATAAAGTTAAATGGACGGTCAAATCCGGGTAGGTATGGATCAGTTCCATAAAATATCTTCTACTGCTACTGTAACACCTAATTCCTCCCGACACTCACGGATTAGTGCCTGCTTTTGGTTTCGCCTGGCTCCACTTTGCCGCCGACAAATTCCCACAGCAGACCGCGGTAGCCTTATGAGCCGGGCGTTGGCAAATCAAAAACGGCTTTCTTTCCAAATGAGAGCGGCTACTACTTCAGTCATCTTTTCTCTCCTTATTTTCCGCGCAGATAAGAAAGAATCTCTGTGGCGTTGTCATCGGGTTTTTACCTTTGGCATAGCTTTTCAATCATGCCGTTTTTCATCAATGAGGTAGGTGGTGCGCACTACTCCCATGCTGGTTTTGCCGTAGAGTTTTTTTCTCCTGCCAAACGCCGTAAGCCTGGATTGCATGCAGTTCCGGATCGGAAAGCAAGATAAAAGGCAACTGGTATTTCTGGGAAAACTTTTGATGGGAGGACACCGAATCTTTGCTGATTCGATCACCGTTACCCCCAGAGCGGCGTAATCTTCCCAAGCGTCGGCAAAGGCGCAGGCCTGGCGGGTACATCCGGGGGTGTTGTCTCGTGGGTAAAAATAAAGCACAACCTTTTTTGCCGGCGAAATCAGACAGGGGAGACAGGATGTCCGTTCTGATCCGGCAGGGTGAACAAAGGGGCTTTTTCCTTTTCTTGCAGCATTATCTTCTTCCTTTCTTACAAAAAACATAGGTGTTTTCATTGGAGAGTTCGGGTGAAAAACGAAAGTCCAGGCGATCAAACATCCTGGCTTGTTCCGGGGTTTGGCATCCATGCTCCGCCAAATAGCGAACCATCTCTCCACGCGCCATTTTGCAAAGGGTTGCCTTTTCCCGGATTTTCCCGTCCTGTTCCTCCGCGAACACACAGGTGATCAGGCGAGTTTGAGCGGGCAGGTGAGGAATGACGCTGCGGCTGTACTCTTTTGACGCGAGATTTAAAATGACATCATCTTCCCGGCTCAGAGCAAGCGCCAAGGCGTCTGCCCAAAAGGCATACAGATCGGCGGCGCCGTCCACCGCCAGCTTTGCCTGCATTTCCAGCCGATAAGGAGCTACCCCGTCAAAGGGGCGAAGCAGACCGTAAAAACCGGACAGAATTCTCAAGTGTTCCTGAATATATTCCAGTTCCCCATAGGTAAAAACACCCGGCGCCATATATTGGTACTGAATTCCTTCGTAAGCCAAAATAGCGGGGGTGAGATTAGCGTACAGATTGATGCGGTGCAGCCGCTCATAGTTTTGGCGGCCAGCGGTTCGCTGCATTTCCATAAAACGCGCAGCTGATCCAAGGACATAGTCAGAAGGGAGGACAAAAGCCGCTGGGTACAGGCAAGAAATAAGGGGAGATCCCGGCAGTCAAAACTGTCGGTGTCTACATTCATTTTTTTTGCAGGAGAAATGATAATTTTCATACGGAAAGGATCCTTCTGCTTCTTTTCAGACATGGTTTGTCCTGTTTTTACGCGGCCGGAACCACGGGACAAAAGCATTCGCCCACCGTTTCCCACGGGAAAAGTTTTCATTGTGTAAATTATAGTAAAACCATGGGAGAAAGTCAACGAGCGGTCGCGCGGTACAGATGAAAGAATTTTTGCAAAAAAACTTTTCGAAATCCTTGTTTTATGCTATGATATTTTCGTACGACGAACAGAGAATGCAAAAAAAGAAGGATGTGTTTGGATGATCCGGCGATTTATTCAATATTACAAACCCCAGAAAAACTTTTTTTCTTGGATATGGTAGCTGCGTTTTTCATTGCGGTTTGCGATCTGTTTTATCCCATGATTACCCGTAATATGCTCAACGATTATATTCCAAACCGTCAGCTTCGGTTGCTTTTGATCTTTTCCGCGGCGCTGATTGCTATTTACTTTATTAAAATGCTGTTAAGCTATTTTGTCCAATATTACGGTCATATGGTGGGTGTTTATATGCAGGCGGATATGCGAAGGGATTTATTCCGCCATTTACAGAAACTGCCTTTTTCCTTTTTTGATGAAAATGAAACCGGTAACATTATGTCCCGCGTGGTCAACGATTTACAGGATATTTCCGAGCTGGCTCACCACGGACCGGAGGATATCTTTATCTCTTCGGTTATGATCATCGGTTCTTTTGTTTACCTTTCCAGCATTAATCTGTTTTTGACTGTCATTATTTTTCTGTTCATCCCCATCCTGGTGTGGTTTTCTCTGGCCATGCGCAAAAGATGAATATCGCTTTTATGGAGAGCCGGCGCAAAGTAGCACTGGTCAATGCCACGCTGGAAAGCAGTATTTCCGGCATCCGGGTGGCGAAGGCGTTTACCAACAGCGCCTTTGAGGAAGAAAAAAATTCCAGAAGGGAAACGGAAAATTTGTCAAAGCGCGGGAGATGTCCTATCGGGCGATGGGACAATTTTTCGCGGGCACCGGTTTTATCACAGACATGTTCAATGTCGTGGTGATTTTGGCAGGCGGCGTTTTTTACCTATCAAGGAATCATCAGCTATGGGGATTTTGCTGCGTTTATGCTGTTTGTCAACTTGTTTATCAATCCGGTGAAAAAATTAATCAACTTTATGGAGCAGTACCAAAATGGCATGACCGGTTTTCAGCGTTTCTGCGAGTTGATCGATCAGCCGGTGGAACAGGAGCGCTCTGATGCGGGCGAGTTGAAAAATGTGAAAGGCGAAATTTGTTTTGACCGGGTGAATTTTACCTATGATGACAGCAAAGAAGTTTTGCACGATATTAATCTGACCATCCAGCCCGGAGAAAAGTTGGCGTTGGTAGGTCCTTCCGGCGGTGGAAAATCTACGATTTGTCATTTGATACCCAATTTCTACAAATTAGACAGCGGAGAAATCGGATCGACGGGACGCCGATTGATAAAATTACCTTTGCTTCGCTTAGAAAAAAATATCGGTATTGTGCAGCAGGACGTATTTTTGTTCAATGGCAGTATACGGGGAAAATATCGCATACGGAGATCTGAGTGCCAGCGAGGAGCAGGTAATGGAAGCTGCCAAAGCGAGCCAATATACACGATTATGTGATGAGTTTGCCGGAAGGGTATGAAACGAATATCGGCGAGCGGGGAATCAAACTTTCCGGCGGGCAGAAACAGAGATTGTCCATTGCGCGGGTATTTTTAAAAAATCCGGCGATTCTGATTTTGGATGAGGCCACCAGCGCACTGGACAACACTACCGAAGCACTCATCCAAAACGCATTGGACGAGTTGTGTCAGGGACGCACTACTATTGTGGTGGCCACCGGCTGTCCACGATCAAAAATGCCGACGAAATTGCCGTTATAACCAAAGGGCGCATTGCAGAAAAAAAGGATCGCATGAGGAGTTGTTGGCGCAAGGCGGCATTTATAAGGGGTTATATGAATCCCAGTTTAAGCCTGGTGTCGAAAACGATTGGATGGAATGATCGAATGATAGGACAGAATAGCCGAAAATTTATAATAGCGCTGCAGGAGGGGAATCTGCCTGCGCTTTGGACGATACCGAAAGCAGACCTTCACAATCATTTTGTATGGGGTGGGGCGGGAGTATATCCGGCGAAAAACAGAAATTGTCATCTGCTCATGCAAAAGCAGGAACCCCTCTATGATCAATAAAACCAGGAGAAGCTGCAAGAATAGTTTGCCAGTGCGTCGATGCAGAAACGATAGAAGCCGCTTTTGTACAGGGCAAAAACGGCAGTGAAACAGTCTGTATCTAAATGAAAAAAGGTGCCCGAAGCAAAACGCTTCGGGCACTTTTAAAAATGGTAAATACCTCAAAACCGAAAACAGACAAAAAATGCCGCCCCACTATTGCAGGAACAGCACCCTGGTGGACGATACAGGACTTGAACCTGTGACCTCCCGCACGTCAAGCGGATGCTCTACCAGCTGAGCTAATCGTCCATATCAAAATGACAAATGCTATTATAGCCGATTTTCCTTGAAAATGCAAGAAGATTTTGAAAATTTTTGAACAAAATCCAAACTTTTTGTCTCTTGATGGGAAATCCCGCCGGGATGTTGTCTCGAAAATTTGTTTGTGCTATAATAATCACGATTATGCGGATTCGTTGGATCTGCTGCAGCCAGCCCTTGCGGCGGATGCTGAAGAAGTGGCCGCGGCCAGGTCTACACCGCAGGAAACAGGACGCGTAAATACGCGGGACAGGCAGGGAAAATGCTGATTTTAGGGATTGATCCCGGGTATGCCATTGTAGGCTACGGGCTGTTGGAATATCAAAACAATCGATTTCGTACAGTAGATTATGGAGCTATTACCACGCCTGCTGGGATGGATTTTTCCCAGCGGCTGGAACGGATTTACCAGCAGATGCAAATGCTTTTGACCCAATACCGGCCGCAGGCGATGGCAGTGGAAAAGCTGTATTTTCAAAACAACCAGAAAACCGCTATTGATGTGGCGCAGGCCAGAGGCGTGATTCTGCTGGCGGCGCAGCTACAGGGAGTGGAGACTTTTGAGTATACGCCGCTGCAGGTAAAATCATCGGTGGTGGGTTATGGGCAGGCGGTAAAGAAACAGGTGCAGGAGATGACCCGCATCCTGCTGCATCTGGATGCGGTCCCCAAGCCGGATGATACGGCCGACGCGCTGGCGATTGCGATTTGTCACGCCCATTCGTCCGGATCGCTGATGAACCGGCTGAAACAGTACCAGTAAAAAGGAGGAAGCGCCGTGTTTTATTATGTGCGGGGAAAGCTTGTTCATGTGGAAGAGGGAATGGCTGCGGTAGAATGTGCCGGTGTGGCCTTTGCACTGAAGACCACAAACAATACCCTTTCCAAGCTGCCGGCATTACAAACAGAAGTGACGCTGTATACTTATTTTTTGGTGCGGGAAGGCGCGATGGAACTGTATGGCTTTTACGATCAGGGAGAGCTGAACTGTTTCCAGATGCTTTTGACCGTTTCTGGCGTGGGACCAAAAGCGGCGCTGGCGATTTTATCCCAGCTGTCACCGGAAAAGTTTGCCCTTTGTGTGGCTACAGGGGATGTCAAATCCATCACCCGTGCACAGGGAGTAGAGCCGAAACTGGCCAGCGGCTGATTTTGGAACTCAAGGACAAGGTACAGAACGAGCAGATTGCCAAAGGGGTAGGGATGGATCATATCCGGCTCCGGCCGTGCTGACTGGCGCCAATGTGCAGGAGGCGATCAGTGCCCTGGTGGTGCTGGGATATACCCAATCGGAAGCGGCGTCTGCCATGGCGAAGCTGGACGCTTCGCTGCCGGTGGAGGAATTGATCCGGCTGGGACTTAAGATGATTGCCACTGGAAAGTAAAAGCAGATTTAAAGCCAGAAGAAGGAGGAGGGGAAGCATGGAAGAAGAAATGGATTTTGAAAACCGGATCCTGACGCCGGAGTATGAACGGGAGGATTCGGATATTGAAGGGTCCCTTGCGCCCCAAAACCCTGCAGGAATACATCGGCCAGGAAAAGCAAAGGAAAATATGTCGATTTATATTGAGGCGGCCAGAATGCGGGGCGAGCCGCTGGATCATGTACTGCTGTACTGGTCCGCCCGGCTTGGGAAAAACCACTTTGTCGGGCATCATCGCCAACGAAATGAACGTGAATCTGCGCATTACCTCTGGTCCGGCCATTGAAAAGCCGGGAGATCTGGCGGCTCTTTTAACCAATCTCGGGGAAAATGACATCCTGTTTATTGATGAAATCCACCGGCTTTCGCGTGCGGTAGAGGAGGTGCTCTATCCGGCAATGGAGGATTTCGCGCTGGATATTATCATCGGCAAAGGCCGTCAGCCAGGTCGATTCGGATCGATTTGCCCCATTTTACACTAGTAGGAGCCACCACCCGGGCAGGCCAGCTGACTGCGCCGCTTCGAGATCGGTTCGGTGTGATTCTGCGCCTGGAGCTGTATACGACCGAAGAACTCCCAGATTATCCGGCGCAGTGCTGGAATTTTGGGGATTCCTTGTGACCAAGACGGTGCAGTGGAACTGGCGAAACGCAGTCGGGGTACCCCCGTATTGCCAACCGCCTGTTAAAAAGAGTGCGGGATTTCGCACAGGTTATGGGGGATGGCACCATTACCTTGACAATTGCCAAGCAGGCGTTGGATCGGCTGGAGATCGACGGATTAGGCCTGGATGCCACTGACCGTCGGATGCTTTTGACCATTATCCGCAATTATGGCGGCGGCCGGTAGGGCTGGAAACGCTGGCGGCGGCGATCGGGGAAGAGGCGGTGACACTGGAGGATGTGTACGAACCGTATTTGATGCAGATTGGTTTTTAAGCCGCACACCCAGAGGACGCTGTGTTACCCCATGGGATACCGGCATTTGGGAATTGCCGCCCCGGGAGAAGAGAACGGCGACCAGCTGAAACTGGATTTCTGATAAAGGAGAAAACGATGGGGAAACTGTTTGGAACAGACGGCATCCGTGGGGTTGCCAATAAGGAATTGAGCGTTGATTTAGCCATGGAGGTGGCACAGGCCGCAGGTACGGTCATCAAAGAAAAAATCGGTCGCAAGCCGCGCTTTGTCATCGGGCGGGATACCCGTCTGTCCTCCAGCATGCTGGAATCTGCCATGGCAGCGGGCCTTTGTTCGGTCGGCTGTGACGTGCAGATGTTGGGTGTTGTGCCAACGCCGGCGGTGGCCTATCTGGTGCGGAAACTGGAAGCCGACGCGGGAATCATGCTCACCGCTTCCCATAATCCGTTTATGGATAACGGCATCAAAATCATCAGCGGCACCGGTTTCAAACTTTCCGACGAAGAGGAGGATGAGATTGAGGCTATTATCATCGACAACGAGCGGGTGCCTCCAAAAGCGGCTCCGGAAGAGATTGGGATGGTGACCGCCGCATTTGACACAGTGGATCAATATATGGATTATCTGGTCAGTTTGGGAGAGGGATCCCTTTCCGGCATGAAAGTCGCACTGGATTGCGCCAACGGATGCGCCAGTGTTACAGCGCCGCAGATTTTCCGGCGGTTGGGAGCCGAGTGCCATGTGCTGCATGCAGAACCTAATGGGTTGAACGTAAACCGGGACTGCGGCTCCACCCCTATGGAAAAGCTGAAAGAATATGTCAAGACGCACGGATGCGATGTAGGCTTTGCTTTTGACGGGGATGCAGACCGCTGTTTGGCGGTGGATCGAAATGGAAACCTGGTGGATGGCGACGTGCTGATGGCCATGCCCGCTACCGCCGTTCCAGTACAGGAGGCGGGGCGTGGCAGATTCTCAAAAAGGTTCCGCCTGTTTGGAAAATCAGTTATGGTGATTTGCGTTTTCAATTGAAAACCATGGGGTTTAAGCATACCGGTGTGTTTCCAGAGCAGGCGGTAAACTGGGACTTTACCGGGAATTTGATTCGAAATGCCCCAAAGCCCTTGAAGGTATTAAACCTGTTCGCCTATACCGGCGGCGCTACCCTGGCCTGCGCCCAGGCGGGCGCCAGTGTATGCCATGTGGACGCGTCGAAGGGATGGTGGCATGGGCCAGAGAAAACGCCGCGGCGTCCGGCCTTTCAGATAGGCCGATCCGCTGGCTGGTGGATGACTGCATTAAATTTGTCCAGAGAGAGCAGCGGAGAGGAAACCGGTACGACGGTATTATCATGGACCCTCCATCCTATGGAAGAGGTCCCGGCGGCGAGGTGTGGAAGCTGGAGGAGCAGCTGTTTTCTTTGGTGGAATTGTGCCGGAGCATACTGTCTCCCGACGCTAAGTTTTTTCTGTTGAACAGCTATACCACGGGCCTGTCGCCCTCGGTGATGGAATATCTTCTGGGGGTGCTTTTGCAAAAGCCTATGGGCGGCAGAGTGGCCTCGGATGAAATCGGTTTACCGGTGACCAGCACCGGCCAGGTGCTTCCTTGCGGCTCCACAGCTATTTGGACAGGGAAAGACGTAGAGTAATGAAACATTGATAGACAGTATCGCCTTAAAATTGGCGCTTCATAGATAGGATTTGGAGATATGAGCTTTATTCATGTTGAAAATGTAACCTTCCGATATGGAACCGACGATCCCTTGAGCTTGAAGGAAGCCTTGTCTGGGGTAAGCCTTGCCGTGGAAAAGGGAGAATTTGTGGCTTTATTAGGCCACAATGGATGTGGAAAGTCTACATTGGCAAAGCACTTTAACGCTATGCTTC
>VOFE01000668.1_pt1 | contig 66000 bp, 80 predicted proteins | sample 5384071 | NCBI WGS metagenome assembly VOFE01 (sample SAMN12384724, study PRJNA508395) | human gut metagenome | isolation source: healthy gut D | host: Homo sapiens
TCGTCAGATTTTTGAGAGATGAAGGGAAAAACGGAGAAAATCCTTTGTGGATTTTCGGTATTTTCCCAAAATATCTCGGAAAATATGCACGCAAGATGCGTGCGAGAAGATACGAAACAGGCTCTGAATGGAAATTTGCAAGCAGATGGCGTACAAAGTCGCCAGACGCTCTTTGTGGTATTGCCTTAAAGGACAGCTCACTGGTGCAGATAGGACTTTTACCAGAGCCTGTAACAGTTCGTCCCGATCGATATGACGGATCAGGCTTCTTGCATTGTTTATGTGGTTATGTAGGTGGGATCCTCGGAGAATGTAGCCTACAATCTGATTCACCGGATTATATCCCTTTTTCGTGAGTGCATCATATACAAGCATCAGCGTTTTTCTTCATTTCGATCTCTTTTTCGTCATTGACGGAAAACGTCATTGTTTTATCATACATGAAAAATTCTACCTCCTTCGGAACTTGGATACTCTTTTATTACCCGAATTTTCGTAAATGTACAAAGGGATTCCCACTTTTTTTGCCGTTTTGCATTTGAATGCACCTTGTTTTTGTGCAACATGACGAATCAACAGCCGATTTCCCAAAGGATTCCTATGTAGCCGGAGGAAAAATCCTCCGGTACGCGTGTTTCAGCACTCTGTGCCGCAGCGTTTGACAAAGGAATCACAGTTGGTGCATTCCGGTACAGTGGGGTTGGATTCGTGAGTGCCCACACAGATGCAGTCCAGACCGCAGTAGTTTTCGCTGACCATGTTGTGCTTGCACTGGGTCACGGAACAGTGAATGTTGCTGTTTTTCTTTTTGATCTCCATAATGATCGCTCCAGTTCTGAAAGAAGTTACCGCCGCAGGTTCCGGCGAACGGTACACTTTCAGTATGCCCGAAGCGGGCGGAGTTATGCAGGAAAATTTTGGGCAACACCGCACAAAGCTTGTGCGTAAGGTGCGTTATCAGATTTTTCAACAGATCGCGTGCAAAGTCGCCAGACGCTTTTGTGCGGTGTTGCCCTTATTTTCCCATTTTCCTTTTTCCACCCAGATATTCCTCATAAGTGCCCTGCCGGTCGATGCAGCCTTCCGGCGTGATCTCGATAATGCGGTTTGCCACAGTTTCCAGAATCTCGTGGTCGTGAGAGGACAGAATGACTACGCCCTTTGAAGTTCACCAGACCGTTATTGACAGCGGTGATGCTCTCCAGATCGAGGTGGTTGGTAGGTCTGTCCAGAAGCAGTACGTTGGAGTGAAACAGCATCATGCGGGCAAACATGCAGCGAACCTTTTCGCCGCCGGACAGCACCTTGACCGGCTTATAAATATCATCGCCGGAGAACAGCATTCTGCCCAGAAAGCCCCGCAGGAACGTTTCGGTTTCGTCCGATGTGGAATACTGGCGGATCCAGTCCAGAATGGAATCATCGTTGTCGTTGAAGTATGCGGAGTTATCCACCGGAAAATAGGAAGTGGAAGTAGACACGCCCCATTTGAATGTACCCTCGTCCGGCTGTTCTTCCTCCATGAGAATCTTGAACAGCATGGTGATCGCCTGTTCGCTCTCGCCGATAAACGCCACCTTGTCAGTACGTCCCAGCGTAAAGCTGACGTTGTTCAGCAGCTTCACGCCGTCCACAGTCTTGGAGATACCGCTGACCTGCAACACTTCCTTGCCCAGTTCCCGATCCATATCGAAGCCGATAAAGGGATAGCGGCGGCTGGACGCAGGAGTTCTTCCACAGTCAGGTTGTCCAGCAGCTTCCGGCGGGAAGTCGCCTGTTTAGACTTGGACTTATTGGCGGAGAAGCGGGCAATAAAGGTTTTCAGTTCGGCGATTTTATCTTCAACCTTTTTGTTCTGCTGTTTGATGAGCCGCTGCATCATCTGGCTGGATTCGTACCAGAATTCGTAGTTGCCCACATACATTTTGATTTTTGGTATAGTCAATATCCACGATATGAGTGCAGACGTCATTGAGGAAGTGGCGGTCATGGGAAACCACGATAACGGTACCGAAGTACTCGGACAAAAGTCCTCCAGCCACGCAATGGCATCAATATCCAGATGGTTGGTCGGCTCGTCCATGAGGATAATATCCGGATTGCCGAACAGAGCCTGTGCCAGCAGGACTTTCACCTTTCATTACCGGAGAGGTCTGCCATTTGCTGATAGAGCAGTTCTTACGGCAGACCCAGCCCCTGAATCAGCTTGGAAGCGTTGGATTCCGCCTCCCAGCCGTCCAGTTCAGCGAATTCCGCTTCCAGTTCAGAAGCCAGAATGCCGTCCTCTCGGTAAAATCCTCCTTGGCATAGAGGGCATCTTTCTGCTGCATAATGTCGTACAGCCGCTGGTTGCCCATAATGATGGTATTCAGAACGGTATGGGCATGATAGGCGAAGTGATCCTGTTTGAGGACACTCATGCGGAGATTTTTTCGGAATGGTCACTTCACCGGTAGTAGGTTTCAGCTGACCGCAGAGAATTTTCAGAAATGTGGATTTTCCGGCACCGTTTGCACCGATAACACCGTAGCAGTTGCCGGGATTGAATTGCAGGTCTACATTTTTGAACAGCGTATCGCCGCCGAATTGCAGGCTAACGTTAGAAACAGTAATCATAATTATCATATCCTTTCGCGGGCGGCGGACAAGCCGCCTGTCACCCCTTATTAATGTGTAATCTTCGTGTGGTGCGTTGTCACATAGTACAAGTGGAATGCGAACTCTTTTCTTTTTGCTTCTTTTTTCTTTTCAGTAAAGAAAAAAAAGAAGCGTAACTCCTTTGAAATCACCTGCTTGCTGTAGCGGATAACCCCTCAGTCACCTGCGGTGACAGCTCAGCACAAGGCACGCCCTTCGGGTGCCCTAAAGGGGAGCCTAGCAACACAAGCTTGCAAACGCCATACAAAATAAAGTCACCCACATGTACCAGAAAAAACTTGAATATCAACATTACCGATACAGGCAAGGGCAACAACCGGCGTTGGCAAGCCCCAGGCGGACAGCGAGGGCAACGAGCGAATTCCGCCGGACGGTTTCGGTGTGGCTGCACTAGAAAGTACACTTTACGGGTGAACCCCTCCACCAGCTTCGCTGGTCCCCCCTCCCCTTTCAGGGGAGGCTTATTTCAGGCACCCGAAGGACGTGCCTGTGCTGAATCGAGCTATAGGCTCCCCTGAAAGGGGAGCTGGCAGTGCGTAGCACTGACTGAGGGGTTATCTCGTAAGTCTTTTTCATTAAGCAAAGATTTCACCAGAACCCTCCACCGCCTAACGAATGTAAGCTTGCAAACGCCGTACAAAAAATAAAGTCACCCACCTGTACCAGAAAGCACCTGAATATCAACATTACCAATACAGGCAAGGGCAACAACCGGCGTTGGCAAGCCCCAGGCGGACAGCGAGGGCAACGAGCGAATTCCGCCGGACGGTTTCGACACGGCTGCACTAGAAGGTTCACTTTACGGGTGAACCCCTCCACCAACTTCGCTGGTCCCCCTCGTACTAAGAGCGGTCCCCTCTGCCCTGCGGGCATCTCCCCACCCGTTGGAGTCACCCCCTTTCAGGGGAGGCTTTAATCAGGCTCCCCTGAAAGGGCACCCGTAGGGCGTGCCTTGTGCTGAGCTGGCAGCCGCAGGCTGACTGAGGGGTTTCTTCTGCGAAACCTGAAACATGAGTAAAAGATTTCACCAAAACCCCGCCCGTATAATAAAAAAATCGCCCTGCCTGCGGAGAATCCCCCACGAACAGGGCGAAATATTTTCGTTTTGTCTTGCGGCAGTGCTGTTACATTGCCGTCCGGTTTTCCAGTGCCTTGAACAGTGTCACCTCGTCGGCGTATTCCAGCGAACCGCCTACCGGCAGCCCAAACGCCAACCGTGTGACCTTGACCTTCAGCGGCTCCAGCAACTGTGCCAGATACATCGCCGTGGCATCGCCCTCTACAGTGGGATTGGTCGCCATGATGACTTCCCGCACCTTGCCGTCCTGCAAGCGTGCCAGCAATTCCCGAATCCGCAGCTTGTCCGGCGTAATGCCGTCGATCGGCGAGATCAGCCCGTGCAGCACATGATACACGCCGGTGTATTCCCCGTACGTTCCAGTGCCGTCACATCTTTCGGGCTCTCTACCACGCAGATCAGGCTGTGATCCCGTTCTTCGTCTGCACAGACAGAACAAAGTTCCATTTCCGTGAGATTCTGACAGCAGGGGCAATAGTGAATGTCCCGCTTCGCCGACAGCAGAGCGTTGACAAAGCGTTCCACGTCCTCCTCCGGTCTGGAAATGATCGAATACGCCAGACGCTGTGCCGATTTCAGCCCGATGCCCGGCAGTTTTGCAAACTCCTCCGCCAGAAGTTCCAGCGGGAGTGCGTGATAACCAGCCATTCTGTTCCCTTAGAACAAGCCCGGGAGAGAAACACCGCCGGTGATCTTGCTCATTTCAGATTCTGTGGTTGCCTCTACCTGATTCACTGCCTCGTTCACAGCACTGATGATCAGATCCTGCAACATCTCGATGTCCTCCGGATCTACCACTTCCGGCTTGATCTCCAGAGCCTTTACGGTCTTTTGCCGGTAACGGTAACGCTAACTGCACCGCCGCCTGCGGTTGCAGTAAAGTCACGGCTCTCGATGTCTTCCTGCAGTTCGGAGATCTCGTCCTGCATCTTCTGTGCCTGACGGATCATTGCGTTCATATTCTGGGCACCGCCCTGATTCTGTTTCGGTAATCTTGCTCTCATGAGAAAATCTTTCCTTTCAGTATAAACTCATATCTTTTCGCATTGGTAAAAATGCGGGTTTCACTTCATCACTTACGCCAGCCTGTCAGGCAGGCTTCTATCATTCTTCCACTGCCGTATCCAGGTGACTGTCCATTGCCTTTTGCAGCAGATTCTGTGCCTTGAGATCTGTTCCTCCGGCTCGCTGCACTTGGCACGGATATTGTACTCTGCCCCGAGGAACTGCTTGACGGTTTCCCGCAGGGCAGTGCATTTTCCTTATTTTTCAGCAGGGTGAGGAAAACCGGTTCTTTGCCACGATCAGCAGGTTGTTTCCGGCAACGTATGCCGAAGACTCCGCCAGACTGCCGGACACCGCCGGATTCACTGCCTGATATGCCGCCAGAATATCCGCCCAGTTGTTGACCGGCTGGATCTCTGCCGCCGTCAGGGGCTTCTGTTCCGGTTCTGCCGCAGCAGGCTCGGCTGCCGGTGCAGACTGTGTGGTCTGAGGTGCCGCAGCGGGCTGCGGGGCAGGCTGTGCCGGCTGGGGAGCCGCTGTCACTGCCGGCGAAACCGGTACAGCGACATTGGGCACTGCCAGCTGCAACAACAGCATTTCCAGTTCCACACGCTTGTTCTGATTTCGCTGCATGCGTTCCCGACAGTCTTGCAGCTGGGCGATCTGCCACAGGATCGTATCCAGCGAGGGCTTCTGTGCCAGCTGTTCCAGCCGCGGCAGCTCGTCCGGCAGACAGGTCAGCAGATCCGGCTGTCCCGTGCCGGCTTTCAGCAGCATCATGTTCCGCAGCTGTTCCAGCAGTTCGTCACAAAGCCGCACCATGTCCTTTGGACTGGTCGTAGAGGGCACCGGTGTATTCCAGTGCCTTTGCCGCGTCCTGTGCCTGCACTGCTTCCAGAATGGCGAACACGCTGTCCCGACCGGCAACGCCGGCTGCCGCCGTGACAGATGCCGCGGTGATCGCTTCGCCGCCGGACGCACACTGATCCAGCAGGGACAACGCATCACGCATACCGCCGTCAGACAGGTGAGCGATCAGCTGTGCCGCCTCCGGCTCCAGCGAAAGCTGCTCCTCGCCGGCGATATATTCCAGCCGTGCCGCAATGTCCGCGGTGCGGATCCGGTGGAAGTCGTACCGCTGGCAGCGTGAAATAATGGTCGCCGGCACCTTGTGGACTTCCGTGGTCGCCAGAATAAACTTGACGTATTCCGGCGGTTCTTCCATGACTTTCAACAATGCTCCCCACGCACTGGGAGAGAGCATGTGCACTTCGTCGATGATATACACTTTATACCGGCAGCGTTCCGGCAGATAGACGGTGCCTTCCCGCAGGTCGCGAATATCCTCGACGCTGTTGTTGGAAGCCGCGTCGATCTCCACGATGTCAGAAAGGGCGTCGTTCTGCTTCGCGGCAGATGTCGCATTCCAGACAGGGATTCCTTCCGGCGTGCGGTGTTCACAGTTGACCGTTTTCGCCAGAATGCGGGCACAGGTGGTTTTTCCCGTGCCGCGGGAACCGGTAAACAGGTAGGCGTGGGCTGTCTTTTCCTCACGGATCTGATTCCGGAGAGCCGTTGTGATATGCGGCTGCGAGATCACATCGTCAAACGACCGCGGCCGCCATTTCCGATACAATGCCTGATACAACCCTTACACCTCCCAGCAAAAAAGATTCCGGAACATAGGTGTGCAGGTTTGCTGCGGCACACAAACACATCCGCTTAATGCTGCTCGGTCCCCCCCGCCTGACATGGTTCACGGTGCTTTGTTGCACAGGACCCGCACACCTATATTCCGGAATCCGTCCTGATGTCAACGCATCAGATATTTGTATTATAGCATACTTACAGAAATTGCAAGTGTTTTTCGAAAAAAACCACAGAAATTCCTTTTCGGCCGTCAGCCAGAGAAAGCATCCGTGAATATATATGGCAACAACGCACCTTACGCACAAGCTTTGTGCGGTGTTGCCATATCTCAGGAGCTTTCCAGACTTTTCCTCTTATCGTTCTTCCAGCGGTACATATTCCTGCGGCTCTGCCACAGAGAGATATGCCGGACGGATAATTTTCCGGCAGTTGATGAGTTCTTCCAGCCGGTGTGCCGACCAGCCGGCAATGCGGGCAATGGCGAAGATCGGCGTGAACAAATCCATAGGCAGTCCCAGCATGCGGTATACAAAGCCGCTGTAGAAGTCCACATTGGCACAAACGCCCTTATAGATCTTCCGGTTCTGGGTGATAACTTCCTTGGCAAGGCGTTCCACGGTGGCGTACAGCTGGTACTCAGCGTGGCAGCCCTTTTCATCGGAAAGCTGTTCCACAAAGGATTTCAGGATCACGGCTCTGGGGTCGGATACGGAGTACACCGCATGACCCATGCCATAGATCAGACCGCTGTGGTCGAAGCCCTCGCCGCGGAGCAGCCCCTTGAGATATTCCCGCAGAGCGTCCTCGTCCTCCCAGTCGGGGCAGTGCTGCTTCAGGTCTTCGAACATCTCCATGACCTTGATGTTCGCCCCGCCGTGCTTCGGTCCTTTCAGAGAGCCCAGTGCCGCAGCAACGGTGGAATAGGTGTCCGTTCCGGAGGAGGAAACCACGTGCACAGTGAATGCGGAGTTGTTGCCGCCGCCGTGTTCCGCATGGAGCACCAGACACAGATCCAGCAGTTTTGCTTCCAGACGGGTATATTTGCCGTCCGGACGCATCATATACAAAATGTTTTCCGCAATGGAAAGCTTCGGGTCAGGCTTCTGGATAAACATGCTTCTGTCGTTGCGGAAGTACATAGAAGCCTGATAGCCGAACACTGCCAGCGACGGGAACTGGGACACCAGCTGGATACACTGCCGCATCACGTTGGGCAGGCTGGTATCATCGGGCTTGGGGTCATAGGCATGAAGTGCCAGCACGCACTTTGCCATTGTGTTCATGATATTGTCGCTGGGCATCTTCATAATAACGCCGCTGTTAAAGTGGTTGGGCAGTTCCTGATAGTCTGTCAGCAGCCCCTTGAACTGTGCCAGCTGGTCGGCTTTCGGCAGATGTCCCATGAGCAGCAGATAGACGATCTCCTCGAAGCCAAAGCGGTCGTGGGTAATAAAGCCCTGCACCAGCTGTTCAATGGGGATCCCGCGGTACAGCAGCTGTCCGGCTGCGGGAACTTCCCGGCCGTCTACGATCTGGGTAGCGGACACCTTGCTGATCGTGGTCAGACCGGCACGTACCCCTTTACCGTCCAGATCGCGAAGGCCACGCTTGACTTCGTACTTTTTTATAAAGTTCCTGTTCGATCTCGTAGTGGGGTTCTGCATCTGCGGTCAGCTGGTCTACCAGCTGCATGTCGTGTTTATATTGTGCGATCATTTGCTGGATCTTTGTAGAATGCAACAGTTTTTCTTTTTTCATCTTATCAGTCCTCTTGTCGGAACAGCGGTTTCGTCTGTTCGGGCTCCATATCGTTCAAATTCTGCTGTTGGAAAGCAGTGCATAAAGTTCGTGTAGAGAATGCAACACCCTATGAACATTCTGCATAATACTATGATTGAAAAGTTGATTTCTTTTTATTATACAGGATTTTTTGCAGAATTGTCAGGCAATACCGCACAAAGATTGTGCGACAGATGCGTCGTCAAATTTTCCGTCAGATGAAACAAAAAGCGGAGTGAATACTTAATGTATTCACGAGCATTTTTGTGAAATATGACGGGAAATTTGCAAGCAGATGGCGTGCAAAGTCGCCAGACGCTCTTTGTGCGGTGTTGCCTCAAGTTCGTTGGTGACGTTAAAATATAACAAGGCGGCACTTCGTGCGATGCATTTGCCGTATAGTACAGGTGGAATGCGAATTCTTTTCGCGGCGAGTCAGCCCGTCGCCCAGCGGAAATGGCGACGGCAGACTTGCTCAAGGATAGCAAGCCGCCGCTGACCTTACGCCCCAATTTCAACTGTAAAAAGGTAGTGTTACGGCGGCGCAGCCGCCTGTTTGCCCCGCCGGGGGATTTTTGCGACGTGTAATCTTCGTGTGATACTTGACCTTGTAGTACAAGTGAAACGCGAACTCTTTTTTTTTTGCTTTTTTTTTCTTTTCAGTAAAGAAAAAAGAAGCGTAACTCTTTGTGAAATCGGTTGGCTGCTGTAGCAGGTAACCCCTCAGTCACCTGCGGTGACAGCTCAGCACAAGGCACGCCCTGCGGGTGCCCTAAAGGGGAGCCTAGAAATACAAGCTTGCAAACGCCGTATAAAATAAAAGTCACCCGCCTGCACCAGAAAGCACCTGAATATCAACATTACCGATACCGGCAAGGGTAACTATCGGCGTTGGCAAGCCCAAGGCGGACAGCGAGTAAAACGAGCGAATTCCGCCGAACGGTTTCGACATGGCTGCACTAGAAAATTGCTGTCCTCAGGCAAGTTCGCGGGGCGATGTGGGCGTTCTCCCTACCTATTTCAAGGGAGGCTCCAGTGTACTTACAATCACCCCAAAATGAACAAATCGCATCGAGAAATCAAGGTTGATTTCGGTTTGTACACAAAATCATGTGGTTTCTCCGTGGCAAGCATCACTTTGTGTCGCGAAATTTTCGGTTTTTTCAGTGCTTCAGCCAGAAACGCTCCTTCGTGTCGCTTTTGTAAATTTTTTAAGCAAAGTTCGCGGGCGGCTTGCAAATCCAAACACTATATGATAAAATAGATAAATCGGAACGATGTATGTGCGATTCCTTGGCAATACCGCACAAAAGCGAAACGCAGCACAACATCAAAACTCCCCGAAATTTTTCGGAATATCCGCAGGAAATCCCTGCGAAACCATACGAAACCATTCCTCAAGAAAACGGTTTCAGAATTTGAAAGAGGAAGAAGAAGCATGAATGACTGTGGCATCAGTAAACTGGATCTGAAACGGCGAAACCGCATGCAGATCCTAAAAGTTGTTCGGGAACAGGGCCGATCTCCCGCGTAGACATTTCGGCAATTCTGGGCATCACCCGTGCGGCTGTCACCATTATCACCAACGAAATGATCGACCAGCACATTCTACAGGAAGTGGGCGAAGAGCCGGTCAACCCCAATGCCGAGGTGCGAAAGGGCAGACGGAAGATCCTGCTGGACATCAACGAAACCTACAAGTTCGCGATCGGCATCTATGTGGACGAAAAAAAGAAATTTCCATTGGTCTGACCACCCTGAACGCGGCGGCGTTGGACAAGAAGTCGATCACGCACAAAGCCGACATGACACCGGAAGCACTGGCGGAACTGCTGGGAACCACACTGGAAAAAATGCTCCAGAACAGCTGTCTGACCTACGAAAACCTGCTGGGCATCGGCGTGGGCATCATGCCCTCCGCTTTTGAAATGATGGGTGGTAGTACAACGGACACCGGCTGTCCGGCATTTCCGGTGCTGCAAAAGGCACTGGAGGACAGCACCCGCCTGCCGGTATACATCAACAGTGCCGTCACCGAATTCGCCATGGCAGGCGTGCACTACGGCGACCTGCATGCCAAGGCGGAAAATCAGGTCTTTCTGTACTGGGACAGCGGCAGTTACCGTGCCATTCCCGTCAGCGGCAACGCTCCCATTCTGCCTGCCGGCTCCGATGATGCCTTTGTGGAACACATCTGTGTAAACCCTGCCGGTGCTCGGCTGGAGGGCTACCCCAAGGGCAGCGTACGGGCAGAACTGTCCGCGGCAGCAGTGGCGGAAAAAATCCGTCCGGTCTTTTCCGAAGAACAGACTCCGACACTGTACGCTGCACTGGAGGGTGACCTTTCCCGTCTGACACCAGCTTCCCTGCTGGCTGCGGCAGAAACGGACACCGCCTTGCAGCCTGTCGCAGACGAAACTATCAAGCAGTTCTGCGTCATGCTCCATACATTATATTGCCTGTATTTTGCAGAGCATATCAACCTGTACGGTTTCGGCTTCACACCGGAGCATCTAGAACAGATCCGCAAAGCTGCGGCAGAATTCGCTGGCAAGGACTTCGCACAGGCGATCATTCTCTGCCCCATCGGGGAACGGTATCACTTCCTCAGCGGCTGCACCATATCTGATCCAGACAGGATTCTATCAGCGTGGCGGGCTGTGCTCGTAAGCGGGTGGCGAAAACCCAGGGCAATACCGACACCGGCACCTCTCCATTTCCGGAGAGGTGTTTTTATTCTGAAAGCTGTCTGATTTTCCCGGGGCGTTCTCGAAAAATTAACTTGTGTTTTTTTACGGAGAACACTTGCACACCAGTGGGAGATGTGCTATAATAATACTTGCGGTATGCGGCGGAGAATCCCTGCATCACGCACGATCATATGATGTATCAAAAATGGAGAGCCGATTCCCAAAACGACTTCTCCAAATTTATGCAAAAGGAGCAGAGTTCGCAGGGGTGCGGACTGGGTGAGAAATCATGAGAGTAGCAGAGATGAATCGAGAAGCATTGGAAGCATTTGCCGCTGACTGTAAAAAGCAGTACGAGGCATTTCAGGCACAGGGGCTGAAACTGGATATGTCCCGCGGCAAGCCCTCGCCGAAACAGCTGGATCTGACCAACGGCATTACCAACTGCCTGTCCGAGGACGACTATAAGGCAGAAAACGGTCTGGACTGCCGCAACTACGGCTGTCTGGACGGTTTGCCGGAAGCAAAGGCATTCTTCGCTCCCATGCTGGGTGTAAAGCCGGAAGATGTCATCGTCTGCGGCAACTCCAGCCTGAACATCATGTACTGGGCAATGTCCCTCGCCATGACCAACGGCGTAATGGGCAGCAAGCCGTGGGGCAAGTATGACAAGGTAAAGGTGCTCTGTCCGGTGCCGGGCTATGACCGCCACTTCGCTGTCAGCGAATTTCTGGGCATGGAACTGGTGAACGTTCCCATGAAGGAAGACGGTCCGGATATGGACATCGTTGAAAAGCTGGTGGCAGAAGACGATACCATTAAGGCGATCTGGTGCGTACCCATGTACTCCAATCCGGGCGGCGTGGTATACAGCGATGCAGTGGTAAAGCGTTTTGCAGCCCTGAAGCCGAAGGCAAAGGACTTCCGTATCTTCTGGGACAACGCATACTGCGTACACCATCTGGTCGACAATCCGCCGGTACAGGCAAACCTGCTGGAAGAAGCCAAGAAGGCAGGCAATGAGGACATCTGCTATATGTTCGCTTCCACCTCAAGATCACACACCCCGGCTCTGGCATTGCAGTCATCGCGGCAAGCCAGAACAATCTGGCATACCTGAAAAAGGCTCTGGGCTTCTCCACGATCGGCTACGATAAGATGAACCAGCTGCGGCACCTGCGGTTCTTCGGCGGCAAGTTCGAGAATCTGGTAGAGCACATGAAGAAGCACAAGGCTCTGATCGCTCCGAAGTTCCAGATCGTCGAAAGCACACTGGAACAGGAACTGGCAGATCTGGACATTGCCAACTGGTCCAACCCGCAGGGCGGCTACTTCATTTCCTTCAACCAGAAAGGCTGTGCAAAACGCATCGTTTCCCTGTGCAAGGAAGCCGGCGTGGTTCTGACCGGTGCCGGTGCATCTTTCCCCACGGTGTGGATCCGGAAGATGAAAATATCCGCATCTCCCCACATTCCCCACAGAGGAAGAACTCCAGAAAGCAATGGACGTTTTCGTTTGTGCTGCAAAGCTGGCTGCCGCAGAACAGGCTCTGGCAAAGTAAGCACTTCGCTCAGCATATAAAACCAAAAATTTCCGGACGGACAGGGACAATCTCCTGTCCGTCTTTTTTGACAATTGCCACAAAAGTCCATTGCCGGTTTTGTGCAGTATTTTTGCCCTGTCCGGAAAAGCCCGTAAAAAAATACGATTTCGGGGAAAAATATACGATTTTCCCGAAAACAGATTGACATTTCGATTACAAATATGGTACAATGGGATTACATGTAGATGGGTACGGGCACAGGCAGACACTCCGGTGTACCGGAAAGTCGCATGGAATACAATACATTCTATTTTTTATGCAGGAGGTACTCCATGAAATTTTCTGACGGACTCTGGCTCAACCAGAGAGGATTTGACGTTTCCTATGCGGTACAGGCATACGATGTCACAACCACCAAAAACAGCATCAAGATCTTTGCCACTTCCAGTGCGATCTGGAACCGTGCAATGACACTGGGCGGTGTTGCGTTCGAGATCACATACACCGCAGTTGCACCGGACATGATCCGTGTGCACATCTGCCACCACAAGGGCGGCCTGCAAAACAAGCCGCAGTTTGAACTGAACCTGCCGGAGGGCTATGTGCCGGACGACATTCACGAAGAAGACGGCTTTGTTTCCATGACTGCCGGTCACACGACTTTGAAGATCAAGAAGGGCACAGACGGCTGGGACGTTTCGTTCTCCCGTGACGGCAAGCGGCTCACCGGCGGCGGCTGGCGTTCCACTTCCTATATTCAGGAAAACAAGTTCCACCGTGACGCACGTCTGGCTGTCCAGACCGACGACGACTTCTTCAACTACCCGCAGGACGCACACAACACTTTCATGCGGGAACAGCTGACACTGGACGTTGGCGAATGCGTTTACGGCTTCGGCGAAAAGTTCACCACATTCGTGAAGAACGGTCAGAACGTGGAAAACTGGAACTCTGACGGCGGCACCTGCTCCGAGCAGAGCTACAAGTGCATTCCGTTCTACATCACCTCCAACAAGTACGGCGTGCTGGTCAACACAGCGGACAAGGTTTCCTTTGAAGTGGCTTCGGATACTATCAACAAGGTTTCCTTTACCGTACCGGGCGAGGAACTGGACTACTTCTTCATCGGCGGCGAAAACTTACAGGAAGTTCTGGTGAACTACACCAATCTGACCGGCAAGCCGGCTCTGCCGCCGGCAAAGACCTTCGGTCTGTGGCTGTCCACCTCCTTCACCACCACCTATGACGAAGAAACCGTTACTTCGTTCATCGACGGCATGGCAGAACGGGATATTCCGCTGCAAATGTTCCACTTCGACTGCTTCTGGATGAAGGAATACGAATGGACCAACTTCGAGTGGGATCTGGATCAGTTCCCGGATCCGCCGGCAATGCTGAAGCGTCTGGCAAGCCGCGGTCTTGGTCTGTGCTGCTGGATCAACCCGTATATCTCCCAGAAGTCCAAGCTGTTTGACATCGGCATGGAAAAGGGCTACTTCATCAAGAATCCGGACGGCAGCGTCTTCCAGACCGACCTGTGGCAGCCGGGCATGGCGATCGTAGACTTCACCAATCCGGAAGCTGCCAAGTGGTTCGCTGCCGGCGTGCGGAAGCTGTGCGAAATGGGTGTCACCGCAATCAAGACAGACTTCGGCGAGAGAATCCCCACCAAGGCAGTTTACTACAACGGTGCAGATCCGATCCACATGCACAACTACTACACCTATCTGTACAACAAGACCGTTTTCGAGGTACTGGAAGAATACTACGGCAAGGGACAGGCATGCCTGTTTGCCAGAAGTGCCACCGTCGGCGGTCAGAAGTTCCCTGTACACTGGGGCGGTGACTGCTCCGCAGAGTACACCTCTATGGCAGAAACCCTCCGCGGCGGTCTGTCCCTGTGCTCCTCCGGCTTCGGCTTCTTCAGCCACGACATCGGCGGCTTTGAAGCAACAGCTTCTCCGGACGTGTACAAGCGTTGGTGTGCATTCGGCCTGATGTCCACCCACAGCCGTCTGCACGGCTCCACCTCTTACCGTGTGCCGTGGAACTTCGACGAGGAGTCCTGCGACGTGCTGCGGTTCTTCACCAAGCTGAAGGGCAAGCTGATGCCGTATCTGTTCGCACAGGCAGTCACGACCCACACCACCGGTATCCCGATGATGCGTCCGATGGTCATGGACTACACCGACGATATTGCCTGCCGCTATCTGGATCAGCAGTACATGCTGGGTGACAGCCTGCTGTGTGCTCCGGTATTCCGCAAGGACGGCGTGGCAAACTTCTACCTGCCGGAGGGCAAGTGGTATGACATCATCACCGGAAAGACCTATGAGGGCGGCAAGTATCACGCTGTAACCTGCACCTTTATGGAAATGCCGGTTCTGGCAAAGCCGAACTCGATCGTCACCTTCGGTGCATTCGAGAACCAGTTCGAATACGACTATCTGGAAGGTGCAGATGCGATGATCTGCAATCTGGAAGACGGCAAGACCGCAGAAGCTTCCATTTACGATACCAAGGCAAATCTGGTGCTGACCATTCAGGCGACCCGCAAGGGCAATGTCATCTCCGTGGAAACCAGTAGCACCGACAAGACCTTTACCGTTTCTGTGGCTGGCACCGACAAGAAGATCACCCTGCAGGGCGGCAAGGGCGAGATCGTACTGTAAAATCAGCGGCAACACCGGAAAGGCGGCAGTCATGATAAAAGGAAAAACCAAAGACGGGCTGGAGTATCTCTGGACGGACAAAAAGCGTACCCTGTTCGGACTGCCCCTGTCCTTTACCCGATATTATCTGACAGAAAGCAGGCTGATCACCCGCATTGGCCTGCTCACCGTAGTGGAAGACGAACTGGACATCTACCGCATCACTGACAAGAAAATGGAATTGCCGCTGGGACAGCGGCTGTTCGGCTGCGGCACGATCATTCTGTTCAGCAAAGACGTTGACACTCCGGAAAAGCACATTCACTCCATCAAGAATCCCCGACAGGTTTCCGACCTCATCACGGCTCTCATCAATGAGCAGCGTGACCAGTTCGGGATCCGCGGACGGGACATGGTGGGACCGTCCGGCATGCCGCCGGAGGCATGGGAGAATGACGACTGCTGCAATGACTAAAACAGACACTGCATGCAGCAGCCAAACCCATTCATGCGAAAAAGAGAAAAGGAGGTCCTGAACACATTGCTTTCTTTCATCACAGAAAAACAGTCCTCGTGGGAAAAACTACAGGCGGAAACCCGCCCGATCTTTATCTACGGCATGGGCGACGGTGCAGAAAAGATCATGCGTGTCTTTCGGGAAAAGTCCATTCCGCTTGCCGGCATTTTTGCAAGCGATGAATTTGTACGCGGGCATTCCTTTGCCGGCTACAAGGTGCGGAAGCTCTCCGAGATCGAAGCACAGGTAGACGACTTTGTGATCGTGCTGGCGTTTGCCGCAGGGTATCAGTCCCTTGTGGACAAGATCGTGGAGCTGAACAGCCGGCACACCCTCATTGTACCGGACGTACCGGTAGCAGGGGGCGGACTGTTCACCTATGATTACTGCGTAGAGCACGCGGCGGAACTGGAAGAAGTCTATGAGATGCTGGCGGACGACGAATCCCGACGGGTATATGCCAACATCATCAATTTCCGCATCAGCGGCAATATCCGCTATCTGATGGACGTGACTTCGCCCAAGGCGGAGATCTACCGCAAGATCATCAAGCTGACACCCAACGAGATCTACGTGGATCTGGGGGCATACAACGGGGACACCATTGACGAGGTGCTCCAATACACCCGCGGAAAGTATATCCGCATCTACGCCGTAGAGCCCGACCGGAAAAACTTCAAGAAGCTGTGCAAGTATCTGGACGGCAAGAACTTTGTCTATGCCTACAATGCGGTGGCATGGTGTCTGGACACCACGGTGCCCTTTTCCACCAAAGCCGGCAGACAGTCGGCAGTTTCCGCCTTTGGGCAGGAGATCGACGCACGTGCTGTGGACAGCATCTTACAGGGCAGACCGGCGACTGTGATCAAAATGGACGTGGAGGGCTGTGAACGGGAAGCACTCTGGGGAGCCTCCCAGACGATCGCACACTTTTCTCCGAAGCTGATGGTTTCGCTCTATCACCGGAACGAGGACATCTTTGCTCTGCCGCTGCTGATCCGGCGGCTGAACCCGAACTACGACTTATATATCCGGCACCAGCTGTATATTCCCGCGTGGGAAACCAATTTATACGCAGTGCCTTCACAAAAGAATTCGCTGGCATAAAGCCGACAGAAAACACGAAAGCCCTGCACGGGAGAACAAATCTCCTGTGCAGGGCTTTTTGCGGCGAGTCGCCGCTGACCTTACGCCCCAATTTCAACTGTAAAAAGGGTAATATTACGGCGGGCGGCGAGTCGCCGCTGACCTTACGCCCCAATTTCAACTGTGAAAAGGGTAGTGTTACGGCGGCGGCAGCCGCCTGTTCGCCCGCCGGGGATTTTTGTTGGTGAAAATCTCTTGTATAATCTTCGTGTGATGCATTGCCGCACAGTACAAGTGGAATGCGAACTCTTTTTTTTTTGCTTTTTTTTTCTTTTCAGCAAAGAAAAAAAAAGAAGCGTAACTCCTTGTGAAATCGGTTGTACATGAAAGACGATAAACAGATAAACTTGCAACCGCCGTATGAAATAAAGTTACCCACTTGCATAAGAAAAACAATCGAATATCAACATTACCGATACAGGCAAGGGCAACCACCGGCGTTGGCAAGTCCCAGGCGGACAGCGAGTGCAACGAGCGAATTCCGCCGGACGGTTTCGACATGGCTGCACTAGAAGTTACGCTTTGCGGAGGAACCCCTCCACCGCCTAACGGCGGTTCCCCTCCCCTTTCAGGGAGGCTATATACAAGCTTGCCAACGCCATATGAAATAAAGTTACCCACTTGCATAAGAAAAACAATCGAATATCAACATTACCGATACAGGCAAGGGCAACAACCGGCGTTGGCAAGCCACAGGCGGACAGCGAGGTACGAGCGAATTCCGCCGGACGGTTTCGACATGGCTGCACTAGAAGTTACGCTTTGCGGAGGAACCCCTCCACCAGCTTCGCTGGTCCCCTCCCCTTTCAGGGGAGGCTATATGCAAGCTTGCAAACGCCGTATGAAATAAAGTTACCCACTTGCATAAGAAAAACAATCGAATATCAACATTACCGATACAGGCAAGGGCAACCACCGGCGTTGGCAAGCCCAAGGCGGACAGCGAGTGCAACGAGCGAATTCCGCCGGACGGTTTCGACATGGCAGCACTAGAAGTTGCATTTCACGGAGAAATCCCTCCACCGCCTAACGGCGGTCCCCTCGTACTGAGCGGTCCCCTCTGCCCTGCAGGGCATCTCCCCACCCGTGGGGAGTCACCCTTTTCAAGGGAGGCTTATTTGTACCTAGGCTCCCCTGAAAGGGCACCCGTAGGGCGTGCCTTGTGCTGAGCTGGCAAGCCGCAGGCTTGACTGAGGGGTTTCTTCTGTGAAACCTGAAACAAGAGTAAAAGCTATACTTCACACCAACTCCAACGCCCATGTAAACAGCTTCACCACCGCGGGCATGGTCAGCATGGACACCAGCGTGGTGACGGCGAAGATGTGGGAAGCGTAGGCATCGTTCATGTCGTGTTTCTGGCACTGGGGCGTGCACATTGCCGCCGAGGGGCTGCCATCAGCACCAGCACCACAATACGGACAGACTCCGGAATGAAGCCCAGCGGCAGAAACAGTGCCGCCAGAATCACCGGCACGATCAGCAGCTTCACGGCACTGACATAGTACACCCGCGGATTCTTCAGGGCGTGGAACAGATCTGCCTGTGCCACGCTGATACCCGAAGCCACCATTGCCATAGGCGTATTCAGCCCTGCCACATAGCCGAAAGTCTTTCCCAGCAGATCCGGCAGCGGGATCCGGAAGAAGAACAGCAGCAGCCCGATCACGATACCGATCATGGTGGGAGAGCACAGCTTCTTCACCAGTGCTTTCCGGTCGTGCTGCCCTGTCAGCAGCATGATGCCGTGTGTCCACGCGAAGCAGAAGAACACCGACAGAAATGCCGTGGTATAAAACACGCCCTCGTTCCCCAGAATCGCACTCGCCAGCGGAATCCCCATGAAGCCGCAGTTGCTGTAAATGGCGGAAAAGCGTTCGATTTCCGTTTCCCGCCCCGGCTTCTGCCGCACCAGCAGATACACTGCCGCAATAAACACCACGTAGGACACCGCCGCCAGCAGAAACGTCCAGAGCATATTCACCACAAGACGGGACTCATACTCCACGTCGGCGTAGGCGTTCACCACCAGCACCGGCGTGACAATTTCCAGTACAAAGTTGGAAAACTGCCTGCCGCCGTTTTTGTCCACGACTTTTGTCCGATAGGCAATGATGCCCACCACGTTCAGCAGCAGCATGAGAATTGCCTGCTTCAAAATGATCCATGCCAAATCCATACACCTCAATCCCAGAACAACGCGTGTCTCTAAGGAAACACTGAATAAAGCCCGCCTGACGGCTTTGCACGCAATCTGCTTGCAGATTTTCCGTCATATTGCCCAGAAATCCCTTGCCAGACACCAAGTCTGCCTGCGGAATTTCTATGCAATCTGCCGAAAAATCTGACTACGCATCTTACGCACAAGCTTTTATTCAGTGTTTCCCTAAAAATGGGCGAAATCCGGAACGTCCGAACTTCGCCCATTTTCTAGTATATCACATAACATTGAAAAAAATATGGCGGCAATATGGCGTACCGCAGAATTTTTGCAGCAGTTCCGCTTACCCGAAAATCGGCTGGATCTGTTTGCCGTCCCGTGCAAGAGCCACCGTTTCCGGCAGCTTCGTGAAATCCGCCACCATAGAAGCCGGCTTTTCCGCCGGTGCGTCCTGCCGCAGGGGCACAAAGTAATAGTGCTTCGTATTCAGCAGCAGCCCGATATTTTTCGCCGATGCCCGCAGTGCATCATTGGTGGCGATTGCCAGCACAATGGGTTTCTGCCGCCGGAGCATGGACTTTACCGCCATGGTCGCTGTGGTATCCGTGATGCCGTTCGCCAGCTTTGCGGCGGTATTGGCGGTACAGGGTGCCACCACCAGCAGATCCAGCAGGTTCCTGGGGCCAAGCGGCTCTGCCTGTGCAATGCTGCGAATCGCCGGTTTGCCGCAGATCTCCTCCAATTCGGCAACCCGTTCTGCCGCTGTGCCGAAACGGGTATCTATAGCGGCGGCATGCTCCGAGAAAATCGGTGTCAGTTCCGCACCGGCTTTCGCAGCAGCTTCGCCTGTGCGAACGCGGCGGAAAAGGTACAGAACGAACCGGTCACCACAAAGCCGATTCGCTCACCTGTCAGGTCGTTCATGGGCAACGCTCCTCTCCTCGAGAATATTGCAAATGGTGTCTGCGATGATCTCTCTCCCGCGGTCATGGGTGCAACTTTCCCGGAACGGCGGTGCGGCGTTGTCACCGGCAATTTTGCACGAAAAGCCGCATACCCTGTACGGGAGGGGATACCATGATCGCGATTTACGCACGACAATCCGTGGAACGTCCGGATTCCATTTCCATTGCAATGCAGGTGGAGCACTGCCGCCGCATTTGCCCCCAGTCGGTGCCTCAGCAGGTCTACACCGACCGCGGCTTCTCCGGCACCAACACCCGCCGACCGGCATTGCAGCAGATGCTGGAGGCGGTGGAACAGGGACAGATCGAAAGCGTCTATGTCTATAAGCTGGACAGAATTTCCCGTTCCCTGTGCGATTTTGCGGCAATGATGCAGGAATTCCGCCGCCGCGGCGTGACCCTGCACTCCGTGCGGGAAAGTTTCGACACCCAGACGGAAATCGGCGGCATGCTGCTGAATCTGCTGATGATGTTCGCGGAACTGGAGCAGAAAACCATTGCCGGACGGGTGCGGGACAATTACTACGCCCTGAGCCGTCCAGCAGCTGGCACTGGGCGGTGTGCCGCCTTACGGTTACACGGCAAAGCCGGTGACACACGGAGGGCACCCCACCACCATGCTGGAAGTGCAGCCGGAGGAGGCACAGCAGGTACAGGCATTTTACACCGGATACGGCGTGGCAGGGCAGAACGTGGAGCAGCTGGTACAGGCTGCCAACCAAGCCGGCAGCCGTACCCGACAGGGGGCGAGGTGGTCCAACAGTGCGGTGCTCCGGCTGCTGCGAAGTCCGGTCTATGTGCAGGGAGATCTGTCCTGTGCGGTATTTTTGCAGCGGCAGGGGCAGTGCTGACACATGCGTTGGAGGCGTACTGCTGCGGAAACGGCTATCTGGTCTACGGCAGCCCCAGCCGGCGGCAGGGTTCCAAGCTGGTGCATCTGGAGGGCGAGCATGTCGCCGCCGGACTGCACCGCGGCTTCATCGACGGCACGCTCTGGCGGAGCGTACAGGAACGGCTGAATGCACGCGGCGGCAGCACCAACCGCGGCACAGGACACACCTCGTGGCTACAGGGGCTAGCAGTCTGCGGGCTGTGCGGCACACGCTGCTATGCCCGCAGCAACGGCAAAGGGCAGCCTACACCTATTTTGTCTGCCGCGGCAAACGGCAGGGCATCTGCACCGGCATTGCCGGACTGCGGACGGAAACGGTGGAACAAGCAGTGGCTCCGGTGCTGGCGGAACAGGCGGCGGCAGTGCTGCCCTATGCACAGGCGGCAGAACCGGAACCCTCTGCCGCGGCGGTGGCTCTGGAAAAGCTGGAACAGCGAATGCGGCGGCTGGCGGCTGAACTGGGGGAACCGCATGCGGCGACGGTATTTCTGCGGGAGGAACTCCAGCGGCTGGGGACAGAGCACCAGCGGCTGGAACAGGAACTGCGTCAGAACGCCTCTGAGCCGCCGTTACAGCCCGCAGAAAATTGGGAAACATGGTGGGCAGATGCCAGCTTGGAACAGCGTAGGCATGCCGCTGGACTGCTCCTGCGGGAGGTACGATTGTTTCCGACATACGGGAAGTATATTTGCAATAAAACAAGAGGGCACCTCCCGAAGGAGATGCCCTCTCGATGCACTTTATGTGCATGTAGATTCAGTTACACATGTTGCTGCTATCGCAGCGAATGCTTACTTTCTCTTCTTAGCAACCAGTGCTACGCCACCGATTACAGCTACAGCTACAGCTACGCCAGCTACCGGCAGAGCGTCGCCAGTCTTCGGAGAAGAAGTGGACTTAGCCGGCTTGGTCGGGGGTAGCAACCTTAGCAGTGGTAGTAGTAGCAGCTACCGGTGTAGCAGTCGGAGCTGCTGTGGTAGCTTCGGTGGTCGGCTCGGTCGGATCTTCAACGATGGTGATGGTACCAGCACCGCTGCCCGGAACGCCAGTTTCGCCAGTTTCGCCGTTCTTGTAAGAGGTTTCTACGCCGTCGGAATCCTTACCGTCGATAGACAGAGTGAAGGTGTCGCCCGGCTTAGCACTTTCGCTAACCTTTACCTTGATTTCTGCGATCTGACCGCCAACTGCTTCCAGCGGAACAGATGCATAAGCAAACGGAGCAAAGATGAAGTTGCCAGATTCGCTAGCAGCTGCCATAACGGTAGCACCTTCAACAGAGCCCTTCAGCTTTACGTAAGACAGGCCATCGCCCAGAGTTACGCCAAAGCCAACGCTGTTGATCTTATCGGTAACACCGATCGGCAGAGTTACCTCATAGTTGTCAGCCTTCAGTTCAGCCAAAGTCAGGGTCTTGCTGCCCATAGTCAGGCTTACGCCAGCAGCACTTGTCGGAACAGCCATAACAGCTGCAGATGCAGCTACAACAGCAGCAGCAGAGAGAGCTGCCATTGTCTTTTCAATGTAGTCTTCATTGTTTCTATTTCCTTTCAAAAATAAAATTATATGTGATATACCAGCGATGCGATATGCACCTCACACCGCTAATATATACAAGCAAATGGATAAAAGTTTGTGAATCTTAGAAAAGCTTACTTACCGCCGTTAGCCATCTTGATAGCTTCTGCCCAGTCAATGTGGTTACCAGCACCGTTGTATGCCTGATATACTGCAGTGTACAGCATGTCGGTAGCATCCAGCTTTCCATCTTCTGTATTTTCGCCTGCCTTGGATTCCGTATCAATATCAGATGCCAGATAAGCCAGCTTGCTCTCCAGAGCAGTGCCGTTCTTTACGGTATCAAAGATCGGAGCCTTACCAGCACCCTGCAGGGCAACATAGTAAGCAGTTTCGAACAGGTCAGTTGCATCAACCTTGCCGTCCAGTGTAGTGTCGCCCTTCAGAGCAACTGCTACCTTTACGGTATCTGTGAGCTCAACCTCTTCTTCGCCCTTTTGTACTTCAGACCAACTTCGCCGTCAAAGTAAACCTTGCCAGCAGTCTTTTCTGTTACAGTTTCGTAAGCTTCCGCCGGAGTCATTTCGAAGTCAATTGCAGTTGCCGGATCTACGGTAACATCTTCGCCATTTTCCAGATGCAGAGTTACGGATTCGATCAGACCAGCCACATTGAAGGATTCTTCATCGGACAGGTAGATGTTTTCAGCAGTTTCAGCGTCAACAGTCTTTACTTCTACAGAAGAAACACCGGTCGGCAGAGTTTCTGTAGTTGTGCCGCTGCCGTCGGTAGTAGTTTCACTGCCGTCAGTCGTGGTATCGCCGCTGACATCAGTGGTATCGCTGCTTACAGTAGTGGTTTCGCTGCTGACATCAGTGGTATCGCCACACATCGGTAGTTGCACCGCTGACATCGGTAGTTGCACCGCTGACATCGGTAGTTGCACCGCTGACATCGGTAGTTGCACCGCTGACATCAGTGGTTGCACCGCTGACATCGGTAGTTGCACCGCTGACATCGGTGGTTGCACCGCTTGCATCGGTAGTCGTTGTGCCGCTGTCACCAGTGGTAGTTGTTGTAGTAGTTGTAGTATCCTTGTCCTTCAGAACAACGGTTACGTCACGAGTTACATCGAAAGCAGCAACGCCGTCAGCTGCACCGGAAACCGTTACGGTCTTTACGGTGTCAACAGAAACAACGGTCTTTTCCGGCAGCTTTTCTGCAACCTGTTCTTCTACGTACTTTTCTACTTCAGCCTTTTCAGCATCAGTGATTTCCAGTTCAGCAGTGTAAGTGCCAGCTGCTGCACCAATGGTTACCTTTGTTGCACTCTTCAGCAGAGCAGCAACATCAGCAGAGAAACAGCGATCTCTACGTTTACGCCAGCGTCCTTCAGGCTGCTGTTTACAGATGCAACGCCGTTATCGAAGTTTGCACCATACTTTGCAACCATGCCGTCAACTGTCTTCGGCTGATTTGCAGCAGCTGCAACGTTCTTTGCCAGATAATTTACAGCAGCAGCCAGAGCAGCGTCTGCGGAATCATAGCTCTTTGCAGCCTTTGTCAGATTCTTGAAAGAATCGTACTTCTTCTGTGCCTTTGCAACGTCAGCAGACAGCTTGTCAGTTTCTGCCTTCAGAGCAGCAACATCACCGGCGATGTCGAAGTCAGCATTTGCACGAACTTCATCTTCGGTCATGTTGTATTCAGCAGCCAGTTCCTTGACCTTCTGGTCTACAGCAGCAGTTACCTGACCAGCCAGATTGGTGCATACATCGTTTGCATACTCAGTTGCTGTGCTTACGCCATAGGTCTTGCCGTTTGCGGTGAAGCTCAGATCAGCGTCAACGCTCTTGCTGTTTGCGAAATCTGTCTTGATGGTTGCAGTGTAAGCAACACCAGTCAGAATGGAAGTATCCAGAGTGAAATTTTCATAGCCGCCCAGAGTGTCCAGCTTTTCAGCCAACTTGTCTGTTGCAGCACTGAAATCAGCAGTACCAGAAATGGTAACCACGCCATCCTTTACCGTAGCGGTCGGATTTTCAGATGCGTCTACTGCCTTCTTCAGGAGTTCTACATAGTAGTTTGCGGAGTTGATGCCTGCGACAAACTTCTTTGCGTCCACAGTCACAGTCTTGTTGGAAGTTTCTGTGTTCAGCTGCTTTGCCAGAGTAGTGTTCCAATCGGACTCTACAGTGTAAGTAATAGTGTCTGCATCTGCACTAACAGTTTCCGGGAAACCAGTAGCCGGTTCCACCTTCAGCAGCTTGTCAGCTGTAACTTTCAGTGCTGCAGGAGCTTCCGCAGCGTTTGCAGAAATTGCAAGAACCTGACCCAGTGCAACCGGAATTGCGACAGTTGCAGCAAGAAGTCTGTTAAATGTCTTCTTCATTTCTTATTACCTCTCTTTTTAATTAAATTGATTGCCGTCCGCACAGGTGGTGTTCCACCGCCCGCATCAGATGCATTTGCTTCCGGTAATCCCGCTTCATCTGCCGGAAAACACACGCTGCGGCAATTGTTCTTATGTCTACAAGGTCCTATAAAAAAGCCCTCGTAAACAATTTACATACGTATTTTAACATATTATTGTGCCCGTGTCAAGCCCAAAGCCTGATTTTTTTTAAAATTCTTTGCTGGATATTATCCCCGTTTTTGTCGCTTTTTCACAATTTCGAAGCCGTTTTTCTGAATTCAACACACTTTCCACCGACTTTTCAACATTTTTTCTATGGAATTCCGCAGAAACTGCCTTTTCCGGAATGTGGCAACGCCGCACTTCCGGCGGCAGGGCCAATGCCCACACCACGCGGATGCCCAGACGTTTTGCCGCGTCGAAGTCGGTCCCGCCGGGGCGGGAAGCGAGATCGATCACCAGCGTTTCCGGCGGCAGGGCTTTCAACACCGTTTCAGACAGCAGCAGCACCGGCACCGTGTTGAAGATCACGTCCGCCGCCGCTGCCCTTTGGGCGAGCGGACACCGGCACGGCGGAAAAGCCCTGCATCTGTGCCAGTGCACGGTTTTCACAGCGACGGGCACAAATCTCTGTCTGCATGCCCAACGCCCGCAGCCGCGGAGCCAGTGCCATGCCGATCCTGCCATAGCCCACCACCAGTGCCGATGCCCCGTGCAGGGTGCGGGCAGTTTCTTCCATGGCGATCCGGATCGCCCCTCCGCAGTGGGGACGGCATTGGCGAGGCACAGTTCCTCCCGCCGGAGGTAGTCGGTTACAGTCATGCCGGCAGCCTCGAACCAATGTGCCACGCCGGAGCAACCGCCGCCGGCGACCAGTGCCGCCGGTTTTCCCTGTGCCGCCAGTTCGGGCAGCGACAGGGGAGATGTTCCGAATGGAGCCGGCACGGTTTTCCCCCGCTGCTGCCCGCAAGGACAGGCAGCACCAGCACGTCATATGCCGGAACCTCTGCCGGTGTTTCGGCGAAGTGTAGGTTCGGCTGTGCCGGCAGTCCCACCGTCCAGACCGCCGCACCGGTTTTCTGCCGGAGCAGCTGTGCCGCATACTGCTGCCGCAGATCACCGCCTGCGACAAGAATGACTTTGTCGGATTTCATACACGTTTCCTCCGCTTGCTGAAAATCAGGGTTTTCCACAGGGGAAATTGACTTAGTTTTCAACAGATTTTCAACTTATCAACTTCTTTCCCTGTGGAAAACCTGTGGAAAGAACTGTCTGCCTGGCGAATTGCACGTCGAAGGCAGGCAGTGCATCATCACAGCACCAAATGTCAGAAAGTTGTGCAAATACACAAACTCCTGTTCTTAACGTATGCAAAAAGCGAAAAAGAAGTGCGGCGAGCGGCGAGTCGCTGCTGACCCTACGCCCGCGGCGGGTCGCCGCTGACCTTACGCCCCAATTTCAACTGTGAAAAGGGTAATGTTACGGCGGCGGCAGCCGCCTGTATGCCCCGCCGGGGGATTGCGGCGAGTCGCCGCTGACCCTACGCCCCAATTTCAACTGTGAAAGGGTAGTGTTACGGCGGACAAGCCGCCTGTATGCCCCGCCGGGGATTGCGGCGGGTCGCCGCTGACCTTACGCCCCAATTTCAACTGTGAAAAGGGTAGTGTTACGGCGGACAAGCCGCTGTTCGCCCCGCCGGGGGAGTTTTGTTGGTGAAAATTCACAAGGCAAAAAAAGGCTCCCCCTGAAGGGCGAGGGGAGCTGGCAAGCCGCAGGCTTGACTGAGGGGTTTCTTCTGTGAAAACCTGAAACAGGAACAAAAGATTTCAGCAGAACCCTCCACCAGCTTCGCTGGTCCCCCTCGTACTGAGCGGTCCCTCTGCCCTGCGGGCATTTCCCCACCCCGTGGGGAGTCACCCTTTCAGGGGGAGGCAATATTGAAACGCCTGCACCAGAAAACACCTGAATATCAACGTCACAAATACAGGCAAGGGCAACAATCGGCGTTGGCAAGCCACAGGCGGACAGCGAGGGCAACGAGCGAATTCCGCCGGACGGTTTCGGTGTGGCTGCACTAGAAAGTACACTTCACGAGTGAACCCCTCCACCACAAAAAGCACCCTCCAACAGGAGAGTGCTTTTGAAACATGTGCAATTGTTGTGTCGTTATCCGACCAGACCAGAGCGTTCGATACCCTCGGTGAAATACTTCTGGAGGAATGTGTACATAACCAGAATCGGCAGAATTGCGATCAGGCAGCCGGCTTCCATCCAGACGATCTGCTCTCTGGGGCTGACATCTGCGTTATTGAACAGCTGCTGGGAAAGCAGGGTGCTCAGGTTCTTCAGCATCAGGGCAATGGTCTGATTCTTGGTGAAGAATGTGGAGCTGACATAGTAGTCATTCCAGTACCAGACCACGGAGAACAGGAATACGGTCAGGAACGAGGACGAAGCATTGGGGATCATGACCTGCACAAAAGTGCGAAGCGGTCCGCAGCCGTCCAGATATGCCGCATCTTCCAGCTCCTTGGGCAGTCCCTTTGAAGAACTGGCGGAAGATGAAGATCATCAGACCGGCACGAATGCCGTTGCCCATTGCCGCCGGCAGGTACATACACAGCTTGGTGTTGATCAGGTTCACGGTCAGGCTGCCGATACCAAAATGCCGGAACAGCATATACTGGGGAATGGAGATGATCTGCGGCGGCACCAGAATCATCATGACGACGATGCCGAACAGAATGCCCTTGCCCTTGAACTTAAAGCGGGCAAAGCCATAGCCTGCCAGTGCACAGGAAGCCACCTGCACCAGCGAGCAGCCGACGTTCAGCAGAAGCGTGGTTTTCAGGGTGTTCCAGATGTCCATGACATCTGCGGTTTCATTTGATGACATTGAGCGTCAGGTGACGGGGGATCCACATGACTGTCGGGTCACTCATGTCCGCAGAATCGCGGAATGCACAGCTGATCATGTAGATCAGCGGATAGAGAATGACGAAGCAAAGTCCGAACAGAATGAAGAACCGGAAAAACGGCCACACCGCATCGAACACCCGTTTCCGCCGCATATAGGCGATCTCGGATTTATTCATGCTCTGCATGCGGATCTTCGGGCCTCCCGCTTGCTCATACCGTTGCCCACCAGCGTATCCTCTTTCGGGGATGCCAGCGGCTTGTTTTTTGTTGTTTCCATAACTGACATCTCCTTTTAGTCTACTTCATAATAGATGAACTTGTTCAGGATCGCGGTAATGATCCCCACCGCCGCCAGCACGATAGCGAAGTATACCCACGCCATTGCCGAAGCCGGTCCGTACTGCCAGTCGCTCTGCAAATCGAGGATTCGTCCCATGACCACGTTGTTCGGATCGGTGAACGAGTCGATAATGGTGAAGATAAAGCAGGCGAGAATCATGGGGCTGACATAGGGGAGCGTGATCTTCCAGAAGTATTCCCACGCGGTGGCACCCTCCATTTGGGCTGCCTCCTTGGCGGAAACCGGAATGTTTTGCAGTGCCGCAAGGAAGATCAGGATCTGGATACCGGAGTTCCACACGATGCCGAAAATGTTGTCCGATACCATTTCAATGGTGGTCTGCATGCTATCGGAAATGCCGTAGATGCCGAGGAATTCCATGAGTTCGCCCAGCAGGTCTGTGGAAAACATGGTGGAAAACTGGCTGGCATCGCTGTTGCCGGTGCTTTGCAGGTTGCCGTTGATGATGTTATACACCGGACCGGTGGCAATGATGACCGGCAGGAAGAACACGGCACGGGAGAATGTCCGTCCCTTGAACTTCTGGTTCAGAATGACTGCCACGAACAGGGAGAACACCAGAATCAGCGGGGTTTTCCACGCAGTGTCCTTCAGCACCTTCACCAGATACTGGCGGTAGTTCGGATCCACGTTGAACGCGTAGTTATAGTTGTCCATGCCGACCCAGCTACCGACCATGCCGCCGGTGTCCGGCGTGATCTCCTGAAAGGAATAGAGCAGTGACTCTACCACAGGGATCAGGAAGAAAATCAGTGCACCCACGAACCACAGAGCAATAAAGCAGTAGCCGTACATGCTTTTTCGTTTTTCATATGCCATTTTCATGCTTCGTTCCAGCTCCCTTCCTCCACATAGTCCGCCATGGCGTATGCCGTGCCGTCTACAGTGACGATCTGTTTCGCCAGAGCGGTTTCTACCACCGTGCCGTTTTCATAGGTGGTGGTGATGACATCGCCCTTTCTCTCATAGCCGGTGATGGTCTGGTCACCCAGTCCGGAGAGCACCGCCTTGGAGAATGCATAGCTCTGTGCGGCGTAGTCTGTCCAGCTTTCCGCACTGGCATAATAGAGCCCGTCCAGTACCGTATCTTTCAGCGTACTGGTTTCTTCGCCGATCATGTCAAAGTGCAGGCTGCTGCCGGAGGCAATGGCGAAGCACGGTTTCTTCCGGTGTTGCCGAAGCATTCACCGCACTGGTGCCGTAGGATTTCACCCCGTGCATTACCATCTGGTAGAACGGAATGTCCTCGTCGAACACATCGAATCCGCTGGATTGCAGCGGCACGTCTGTGATCTCCTGCACATAGGGCAGAGCGTAGGCATTGGCTCCGTTCGCCAGCAGGGGAAATGTCTGCATCAGTGATCTGCTGATATGCGTCCTCCAGCAGCTGCTGGGCAGCATCTCGTGAGATCGCCTGCTTGCCGTAGTCCCCGTAAAGAGCAGTGGTCAGGCTGCCCAGCGAAAGGGTGTTCAGGTCTTTCTTTTGCAGGCTGCCGGTAAGCTTCTCGGCAACCTCCGAAAAGGCAGACGGCGAGAGCAGGGACAAAGGCTTGTTCACAGTACTCTGGGTACCGTATGCCAGATTGTAATCATAGATGCGGGCATAGGAGCCGGAGATGCGGACGGCGGTATCCTGAAATGTATAGAACCCGCTGCCGGAACGGAACGTTTCATTTTCCGATACCGGATAAATGGTCACGCCGTTGGACGCGGCATAGCTTTGCAGGTCGTTCCAGTCGCCGTTTCCGCCCAGGCAGCCGGCAGCCTTTGCCTTGATGTCCACCTTGCCGGAAATGCCGGCGTTGGTCCAGTTGTAGTACTGCACCTTCATGTTCTCGGCACCGCCGTCCGACAGGTTTGCAGAATTTCCTCTGCCTGCTGGAAGCTGGTGAGAGCCGTTTTCATGCTTACGGGAATTCCCAGCACGGATTTTTCCTTTTTCGTGCCGCCGTAGAAGTTGAGGTACAAAGACGGGGCCGTGTTCTCCACGGTATTGGTCACGCCGGCTTCTTCGGTGAGGTAGTTCCGGTATGCCGCCGCCACATCGGTATAGTCCGGTGTGTCCTCGGTTTCCAGGGGGTAGTACCGCACTGCCAGCGTGTCGGTTTTCATGTCGCCGTCCTCGAACACGGTCAGTGCCGTGCCGTTGTCGCCGGACATATAATAGGTATCCGAATCCCGCACCGTGAAGTCGAAGCCGCAGACGTTGAAGCTGCTCTTGACTGTCCGCTGACGCTTGCAGTCAGCTTGGCGTTGAGTCGCCCTCGGTGCAGACTACCATCATGGCGTTATCGCCGTTGACGATGCCGTACATGGGCAGGGAAACCTGCTCTGTCACTGCCGGTTCTGTCAGGGGAACCGCAGTCACATCGGAGCCATACACATAGCCGGTATAAGATTTCGCGGTCTTTTTGCCGTTGTTGAAGCGGGATCAGAGCACCGCTGCCGTCGGGAATGACGAAGTAGCCCTCATCAGTAGAAGAAGCCGCCCCGAAGCTGCTGAGCATGGAGAGGGAAGTGGTCAGCTTGCCGGTTTCGGAGGAGGTGTCGTCCTCCTCGATGTCGGCGGTGTCGATCTTCGCCTCCAGATAGTCATCTTCCAGCGTGTAAGTCACCGGCACGGTAATGCCTGCTTTTCTTGAACGAATAGGTGATCTTCACACCGCTGCTCTTGTCCTTGACCTTGATCTTCGCATCGCCCTTGGAACGCATATTGGTAGTGCTGCGGGCATCGGGTTCGCCGTAGATCATTTTCAGCGAGGAGGACAAGTCCTCTACAATGGTATTGGTAGCAGTCTTGTCGTGTCCCACATTTTCGGGAGTAGACCACCACATCTTATTTTTTTGCCTTGTCGTACAGTCCGATCACGGCGGTGTCGTCATCCACGTACAGTGCCAGCTTGTCATTTTCCGTGACAAACCGTGCCGAGGAGATCACCGCATCATAAGTGTCTGCCAGTACGACCTGCCAGCCGTCCTCGTTGGTATAGGTGACTTTGCCGTCCTTGGCAGCACCGTCTGTGGTGTAGCTGCGTTCTACTTCGTCGTAGTCCTTGTTGTACAATTCCAGTGTCCGGTTGTCGCGGGAACGGAACAGCAATTCGTTATCCAGAGAAGAAACGATCTGGCGAACCATTGTGACCTTGCTGTATTCCGGATCCATGTACACCAGCCAGCGGCTTTCCGGACTTAGGAATACCACGAAGTCGCTGTTGTCGCTGTCTTCTTCCAGTGTGCAGACCACCTCGCCGGTGGCATCGTCAATGCCTGCCAGTTCGATGTCGTCCAGCAGATCTGCCACGTCCTCGTCGGAAATGGTATCCCTCATAGTCCTCCGGACGGTAGTAGAAAGTGATGCCGTCGCAGGAATTCTTCTTCTGCATGTACTGGGTGACCTGTTCCGCCGTAATCGCAATTTCCTCCAGCGATTCGGAACGGGTCGCTTCTTCGGCGGTGTCGTCTGCCGTATCGGCATCGGCTGTACCGTCTGCCGCCGGCATCTCCTCCGAGGTGTCGGAAATGAGGGCAATGTCGTCCTCGCCTCCGCCGCCGCCGGCAGGGAAACTGCCGTCATGCAAAGGCTCAGAGCACAGATGCCGGCAGCCCATTTTTTCCAGTTCTTCATATTGGTTCCACCGTCCTTTTCTATACTCTCACGCGGTATGTGATCTCCGTGTAGACGGAAGAAACAAATACGTATACCTGCTGGAACAGTGCCACCAGCAGCACCAGCAGGATCAGAATGATCAGCATTGCCACAAAGGTGAGCAGCAGTGCCAGAATGGTCTTGCTGATCGAATACTGATGCACCGCCTTAATGGCGTTGAACATCAGGAGCACAGACCATGCAGTACTGATTACCGTGACGCAGGTAATAAAGATGACTTCGTCCTGAATCAGTACATGGGACAGGAGCGTCCGGATATACAGTCCGGCAACGTAGGGGATCATTGAATAGGCACTGTAGATATAGATTTTCTTGATCGTGCCCTCGCCGTCCAGCAGGGTACAGATCGACCAGTTGCCGATGACGAACACCAGAAATACCGCAATCGTCTGGACGATATACGGGACAATGCTAAACATCTTGGTGTTGGTGACGGCAAACTGATAGCCCACCAGATTGTCATGCAAAATCTTCGCCACGAACCAGAGCAGGATCACAATGCTGGCATACAGGACGGAACCGCCCTTTTTCCAACGCAGATCCTCAAAACCCTCAAACGGGTGGAACACACTGTGCTTGACCCATTGCTTTTGTGTCAGATCCATCATAGCAGCATCACTCCTCCTCTCCCTCGTGCAGCATTTCGATCAGATTTTTCGGCTGGTTCTTTTCTTCTTTTTGTTGCGGAAGTGGAAGAACACTGCCGCGGCGATCAGCACCACGACCACCAGAATGATCCATGTGAAGTTCTGATTCAGCCATTCAGAGCGATAGCCTCAAACGCCTTATCGTACAAATTGCGGGACTGTGCCAGCTTGGCATATTTCATTGCCTCTTTATAGTTGCCCTCATTATAGAGTGCCGACGAGATGCCGATATACGCCATCTGGTAATTGCCGTCCCGCTTGAGCACCTCCCGCCACGGCTCCAGTGCCTCAGCATAATAGCCGGCGTTGTACAGAGCCACGGCATTGTGTACAATGCCCCCGAACTCGGTTTCGGTGAAAATGGTAACGGTATTCTTCATGGCATCCGAAACATAGATGTTCTTGCCCATGGTTTCCACCGAGGAAACTTTCATGGAAAAGCCGCCCAGCTGGTCGGCTGTGGTACCCAGAATGAACAGCAGGCTGCCGTCCTCGTCGTACTGGAACACCCGTCCGGTTTCCAGATCCAGACAGTTGATGCGTCCCATGTCGTCAATATCGATGTCCACCATCTGGGTGGTGTAGTTCTCATTGGCGGTGGAATCATAAACAGAGTTCAGATCACCGAATGTCGCCTCCAGCACGGAGAACAGGTTATAGCCGGCAGGGTTGACCTTTTTCACACGGTCCGCCTCGGAGGAGGAGGACTGTGTGACGGTGTAGATGAAGCCCTCATCGTCAATGTCAAAACTGGTGATGCCTGCCGCCACGTTACGGGAGGAATTCGCCCGCATTTCATCGGTGGCGATCATGTTCCAGAAGTAGTTCGCCACCACTTCCGCAGTAGCGTCCACGGAGTTGGCACCGAAATAGCCCTGAAATTCGCCGTCGCTGTTGAACATGGCAGAGCCGTTGGTGATATTGTTCAGCACCATGTAGATATTGCCCGCCTTGTCCACAACGACTTTCTGGGGCTTAAAGGTTTCGTTTTCATATAATGTGGAGTCCGGCCGTGTCAGTTCCAGCTGCACATTGCCGTCCAGATCACACACCAGCAGACGGGAATTTCCGGTGTCTGCGATGTACATGCACTGGGTTTCCCGGGACACATAGATGCCCTCGGGATCTTTCAGTGTGGTTTCGCCGTCCGTGGTTTTCAGCTTGTCATAGATTCTGGTCGCCTTGGAAAAGCCGCTGTCTGTGACAACGATGCGGTTGTTGCCGCTGTCCGCAATGTAAAAACGGTCCTCCCAGTCCCGAAACAAATCGGAGGGGGTATTGAACGCACCGCAGCCCAGATCCAGACCGCTGACAGCACGCTGTGCCGCATAGCCTGCCTGTGACGGTGTCGCTTCGTCCCAGCGGTCGTAGTTATAGACGTTGTAATGTTCCGCCGAAACTGCCGGCATGCCGATCTCCGCCGTCAGCGTCAGCACGGACAAACACGCCGCCGCCAGATGATTTGCCTTTTTCTGCAAAGTCTTCACCCTCCCTTTAGTCCTTGATTCCGGAATGTGCCATGGTTTCGATGACCTGCCGCTGTGCCAGCATAAAGATGACGATCGGCGGCACCAGCATGAACACGGCGGCTGCCATTGCCACGCCGGCTCTCGCCAGACCGGCAGATGCTGCCTGCTGTACCACGGTGGGCAGCGTTTTCAGGGATTCGCTGAACACCAGCGTGCCGCCCTGAATGTTCCAAGCCGCCTGGAACGAGAAGATGATGACAGTCATCAGTGCCGGCTTCTGGTTCGGCATGACCACCTGCCAGCAGATGCGGAACATATCTGCTCCGTCTACCTTTGCCGCTTCGATCATGGCATCGGGCACCTGCGTCATGGACTGCCGCATCAGGAACAGGTTCATGGGGGCAGCGACAGAGGGCAGGATCAGTGCCCAGTAGGTATCGATCATGCCCATTTTTGCCATGACCATATACTGCATGATGTAGATGACGTTACTCTGATACAGCAGGGCAACGACGATGATCGCGTTGATCGCCTTGGCACTGGGGAAGCGTACCTTTGCCAGACAGAACGCCGCCATTGCGGAGAACACCACCTGACACACGGTAACGGATACGGTAACAAAGACGCTGTTGAATACATAGCGGGAGAACGGCACCCACAGGTCGGAACAGAGCCGGAACATGGCACTGTAGTTGGACAGCGTGGGATCGATGACGTACAGCTTCGGCGGGAACACGAACAGTTCCTGCACCGGCTTCAGGGACATGACCACTGCCAGATAAATGGGCAGTGCCATGAACAGTGCCAGCACCAGCAGAAAGACGAAAATGCCGACAGTGCCGCCGATCTTATGTCCGGCACGCTTGGTGGAAACCTTCAGGTGTGTGCCGTATACCTTTTCTTTTTTTGCCATACTGCACCCCTTAGTCCATATACTTGCTGAGGACTTTGCCGATCAGCTTGTTCAGAATATACATGACCACAAACAGAATCATACAGATCGCAGAGGCATAGCCCATTTCATAGCGGATCCAGCCGTAGTCATAGGCGTGGTTCATAATGGTGTGTGCCTTGTAATCGGTACTGGGGAAGCCCACCAGATTCTGTGATACCGTGCCGGCGGTGAAGGAGCTGACGATCTGCATGACTGCTGCGAACATCAGCTGCGGTCCCATGGACGGGATCGTGATATAGATCAGTTCCTGCCAGCGGCTCTTGATGCCCTCAATGGCACCGGCTTCATACTGGGAACGGTCGATGTTCTGGAAGCCGGCACGGAGTGCCAGCAATCCGGCACCCAGACTGATCCACATCTGGACAACGATGGTGACACCCAGCACATAGCTGCCGTCTGTCAGCCACTGGATCGGTGCATTGATTAGTCCCAGATCCAGCAGGAACGAGTTCAGATAGCCGTAGGAGTCGCCGCTGAAGATCAGCTTCCAGACGGTGTACACGTTCGCCATAGACGGAGCGTAGAAGATCAGGGGTGAAGATCGTGCGGAGTTTCGGGTGCAGCTCATTGATGAGCCACGCCAGCAGGAAGCACAGCACATAGCTGATCGGTCCTGTGAACAGGGCAAACACCAGCGTAACACGAATGGACTGGATAAAGACCTTGTCCGCGAGGAACAGGGTGGTGTAGTTGGACAGTCCTATGAATTTCGGCATCTGTACCATGTTGAAGTCCGTAAAGCCCATAGGCAGGGACATCAGCACCGGCACGATGGTAAATACCAAGAAAAACAGCATGAACGGAGCGATCATGAGATAGCTTGCCTTGTTCTGCTTCACCGCCAGCCACGTGAGCCGCCGGTTTTCCTGTCGGGTTCTTTGCCAATCTCGGCAGTATCCAAAGGGATTCCCTCCTTCTCTTTAAGAGTCTAATCCGAGGTTTTCACGCTTTCTGGTGATCTCCTCGTTGATGTCCCGATTGTACGACATCAGCGTATCACGGGGGTTCTCGTTATTGTTGACCACGTCACGGAATGCGTTCATCACGTTTCGGGTGACAGAGTACGATGCCGGAATGATCGGGATCTCTTCCAGTTCGTCCATGGCTCCCAGAATGGTGTTCGCCTCGTCCGTGGACCATGCCAGCTGGGTGAGTGCCTCGGTATTCGCCGTTGCGTACCGTCCCATTTGTCCCAGCAGTCCCTCGATCTGGGTACCGTATTCCACCTGTACTTCGGTGGAGCAGAACCACTTGAGGAACGTCCATGCATTGTCCATGCCGTTGGTCTTTTTGTCTACCTTATTGAAGATGACTGCACCGGTGTTGTTGGAGTTGACGGCGTGAGAAACGGTGCCGTCCTCCAGCAAAGTGCCCGGAATGGGAGCGAAGCCCCACAGCCCGTCGATTTCCGGAGCCGCCACTGCCAGCTGGTTGAAGAAGGTGCAGTAGTCGGAAACTACAACGGGATATTCTCCCGTCCGGAACCGGCTGAATGCATCATACTGCTGGTCGAAGTCGTACTTGGTATAGAAGTCTGTCCACATCTCGAATGCATCGATCGCCGCATTGGTGTCGAATGTAGTCTTTGTCTGTGCACTATTATAATAGTTCTGTCCACGCTGGAGCAGGAGCGAAGCAAAGGTCAGACCGGATTCGGTCGCCGCAGAAATGGTTGCCTGATTGGCATCTGCCGCTACCGCCGGCAGCACCAGACCGGCAGACATGTAACTCCGCTGGAGAGCGGGAAGCATGTCGATCAGTTCCTCCCACGTCTGCGGTGCCTGTGTGAAGCCCAGTTCGCTGAGCACGTCCTTACGGTAGAACATCATTGCCCAGCTGCGTGTCAGCGGCAGGCCGTAGGTGCCGCCCTCATACTGATAGGGCACCATCGCCGTATCCTGATACAGCCTGGTCATTTCGTCGTAGCCGTCCATCTGGGAAACGTCTGCCAGCAGTCCGCGGGCTGCCAGATTGACAGGGAATTCGCCGCCGAGGAACAATGCCACGTCCGGCCCCTTGTCCGCCAGTGTGGCTTCTACGACACCGCCGACTACCAGATTGATCGAGATCGGCACGTTGTACTGCTGCTGGAATTCGGATTCCACCAGATCTTTGACCACCTGTGCCTGATCGCGTCCCAGCGAAACCCATACTTCAATGGCATCATCGCCGGTGGTGGAGGACAGCGAGCTGTAATCCTCGTCCCACGACGCGGTGAAACGCTGGAAACTATAGGAGATTGCACTCCAGAAGCCTGCCTTGGCAGAGGGGAAATCTGCGTCCGGAGAAGCCAGTTCCAGATAGTCCACTTCCAGCGGCTGGTCGCGGTAGTCCCGCATCCACGAGGACAGGGGAAGTGATATAGTCCTTGATCTGGGACAGGTAATTCCGGAATTTGCAGGGGTTCGCTGATGCACTTGTCCAGAATGACTGTCATCTGTTCCAGAGAAGCGGCTTCAGAACCCTTGAGTTTGCCAGCGACTCGATATGTCCCTGAATGGCTTTCAGTTCGTCAGAGATCCGCTGGAATTCGTCCACCAGTTCCGGAATCTTTTCATGTACATAATAGTCGGTGTACTTGTCCGGCTCCGGACCGGTGATCATTACGATCTTTCGGTAATACGTATTCAGATCCAGCACGATCGCGTCCAGCTGCCGCATGGAGTCGCCGATCTCGCCGGGAATTACTTCCATGGTAATGGTGTGGTCTTCGCCGGCAGTGAGGTACACATACACGTCCTCGCCGTCGTCGTTCTGAACGGTGGTCATGCGGAAATCGGTGTCATAGTAAAATTTCACCTGATCGAATTCCTCGCTGGGAACCTTGCCGTCAATGTAGATGCGGCGGTTGGAGTAAAATCCACGCATTTCCTCCTGCCGTGCCTTGATACCCAGTTTGTACCAGCCGTCGCCGGCGAGGGTGCCTGCATCTACCTGCCATGTAATGGTCTGGAGTGCCTTTTCCCAGTTGCCGCTGCCGATGGTGTTATACAGCATGTGCTTCGGGTCGGAGGGGGAAATGGAACTGGAGGAATTGTCATAGGTCGGATACAGCACGGAATCCGATTTCAGCACGGCGTTTTCGCCCTCGATGCGAACCACACCAGAGGGCGTACTTTCCTTGGAAACGGACGCATTGACGCTGCTAACATAGGTGTCATAATCGGAAACTTCTTCCGGCTGTGCAAAGCGAATGGTTTCCAGTGCAAAATACGCCTTTTCGGAAGAAAGGGTGATCTCGTGCGTGCCCTTTTCCAGATAGAAGAACACCGGCTCATTGAACAGCCCGTCGGAATCGCCCAGCCATGTGGTCTGCCACAGTTCGATCTGTTCCTGTGCCGGACGTACCTGATTGCCCACGTCATCGGTCTTGATCTCAGTCTTGTTCTGGTAGACCTTGTTCAGTTTCAGACGGGAAGCGGTGTCATAGGGCACCTCGCCGTCAATTGCCAGAGAAACGGAGATCTCCGAGGTATTGGAAACGATGGGGCAATAGGTCATCTGCACGGAATAGATGCCGGTTTCCGGCACGTTCAGCTGGTAGCTGAAGCTGCCCTCCGCGTTGTTCCAGATCAGGGCATTGTTCCGAGATTCTCCGTTTTTGTCAGTATAGCTGCCTGCTTCATAGCTTTCGCAGTCTGCCTTTTGAAAATTCGCACCGGAAACGGCGATCTCCGTCGCCGGACGGGGCTGCTCCGCATACTGGTCGTAGTAATCGCTGTAGGTTTCCTGCTCCTCATAGGTGAGGTCGCCGCCGGTATCCGATACCGCCTTCTCCGCAGATGCCGCTGTGGTCTGTACCGTGTCGGTCTTTGCCGCAAATGCCGCCGTCGCAGGAAGTGCCGCCGCTGTCATCAGACAAGCCAGTACTGCGGCGGCTGCACGTTTGTGCCATTTGTAATTCGCCAAGGCTGTTCCACCCTTCTTTCTGTCCGCCGTGGCTTTTGGGGGACGGACGTATTTTTCGGCAGCACCACACTTTGCATATAATGCCACCTTGACTATCTGTGCAAATCGGACAGACAGCCGTTTTTTCTGCTGATGACCGCATGATCGGCGGTGCACCACCGTGGGAATTCTACAAATTATACAGAAATCCCGCAAAACAGTTCTTAAATATTATAGCAATTTCCGATGAAAATGTCAAGCTGGTGAAAATTGGGGCGATTTTTTTGACCGATTTGTGAAAATCGTCAAAAGCGGCGAAATTGCGTGGTTTTTTCGACATTTCGCCACAGATCCTGCACATGCCTGCAAACAGAAACAGAAAAATTTTTTGTGACGGAATCCAGAACGCTCAAATTGTGCAAACAGTTTAGGCAATACCGGGGTCGGCGGCGGGGAATCGGAGAACGCAAAAGCATGAAAAAGTCATCTGTCATTACCATTTTTGATATGCTTCGCCAAATGTTGTCAAGGCAATACCGCACAAAGATTGTGCGACAGATGCGTCGTCAAATTTTTCGTCAGATGAAACAAAAGCGGAGTGAATACTGGATGTATTCACGAGCATTTTTGTGAAATATGACGGAAATTTGCAAGCAGATGGCGTGCAAAGTCGCCAGACGCTCTTTGTGCGGTATTGCTCAATGCTAAGAAAACACCGCACAAAGCCGTCAGACGGGCTTTATGCGGTGTTTTCTTAAAAGTCTGCTCTCTCTCTGCTGCAACGCAGTCATTCCGTAAACGTAACAGTGGCATCTACAACGGTCTTATCGCCGCTGATCAGGATCTGGTTCCGGCTGCTGTCATTCAGAGAGCCGGCGGCGTAAGAGTAACCAACATTATAGTCGCTGTTTTTGCCGTGGAGATTCAGCTGTACATCGCCGTAGTCCATGGCAATGGTGTTCTTGCCGTACAGGGCGGTATCAATGGTGCTGAAATCCCCGAATTCCAGATCAAAGCTGCTGTTCCAGAGGGTACTGGTTTCGCAGTGCACATCACCGTCGAAAATGGTGAACGCACTGAACTGTGCCTGATCGGTTTCGGTAAACCTCTGCAATTTTAAGCTGCCGTAGTCCAGTTCCATTTCGCTGCTGCCACAGGACACGTCTGTCAGCCGCACATCACCGGCATCGTTTTTCACCTTACAGAGGTTTCCGATCTCTGTCTGCTTGACAGTGAGGTCACCGTAGTCCAGCTCCAGGAAGCTGTGCCGCTGACAATGCTGTCTGACAGCAACAGATCGCCGGCATCATTATCCGCAGTCAGGTTTGCCGCAGTGACATTTTTCACCTGACAATCGCCGTAGTCCAGATCGACAGACAGGGTGCTGACATGAATGCCAGAAATGGTACAGTCGCCGGCATGGTTGGCAATGGCAACGGCTCTGTATTCGGCGGGCAGGGTGACGGTGATCTTTGCGGCAGGGGCATGGAACGGGTGAAATCCGAAATGGGTGTAGCTGTACCACGGTTCGGAATCGGAATTCAGCTGGATTTGCAGCGTGTCGTCTTCTACGGCAACATGGTAGCTGTTCTGCGGCACATTTTCAGCAGTAATGGAAAATTTGCTGCCGTTTTGGACTGTCACTTCGGCGTTGTCAACGTCCATGAGCACAGAGGTAAATGCTTCCGAGGGTGTGTCGGTCTGGTCGATGAGGTGCAGGTTTTCCCGATAGCGGTTCTGATCCAGTGCTCCGGCACAAACCGCTGCACCACAGCAGATCGTTCCGGCACAAAGGCAGCTGACACCGGCAATGATCCAAGGTTTCATTTTCATTTTTTAATTGCTCCTTTCAGTGGTCTGCAATGCCTGTTTCAGCTGGGCAAACTGTTCTGCCGGCAGCGTCAGCGTGACATCGGAATCGGAGGGAAACAGGGGCAGCCGCGGACGAACGGAAAGTGTGGTGCCCCGTTGTTTGGTGATACAGCGGTCTGCGGTTCGAATGGACGTGGATTTTCCGGAACGGATCGAAAGGTGTTCCAGCTGAATGGTTTCCACGGCTGCCGGTGCAGCGGTCTGAGATCTTGCCCACGGCGAAAAGGAACCCGTGGCACCCCAGCCCAGCAGCACCAGCCCATAGGCGGCAGCGACGACAAGAATTCGTTTTTTCACTGGGTTTCGTCCCTTTCAGCACAAAGTGCAGCATTTTTTCGTGGTAAATATGGTGAACCGGACAATGCTCTTGCACGCCAGCCAGATGGGATAGGCAACGAGAATGCCGACACCGCCGCTGCCCAGTCCGAAGCCCAGCAGCATCAGAGCGGTGGGAACGTCCTGAAATACGGTAATTACAAAGCTGAACAGTCCGCCCAGCAGAGTGGCTCCCAGCGAAACGGGAATGCATATCAGCACGATCAGGGCGGTGAGCAGCAGGCTGTACCATGTGACCAGCAGCGGCAGCCAGATGTAAAAGGTGCATGCCAGAACGATCAGCTTTGCCGTGCGGTTCGAGTGTTTTATGACAGCGGGCTGGGGAGAAATGCCATTCTCCCGCAGGATCTGCTGTGCCAGTGCTTCCGGTGTGCCCAGTGCGGCACGTTCTTCTTCGCTGGCATCTTCCAGAAATTCCAGATAATAGCGGATCGTTTCCTGCCGTTCCGCTGCCGGCATGAGGGAAAGTGCTCGTTCCAGACGGGCACAGTATACTTGTGGTGTCATAGGAATATCGCTCCTTTTTGATGATTGCTTTTTGGATTATGAGGGGTTGCCCTAACGAAGAAACTTTCATGAAGCAACCCCTCCACCGCCTAACGGCGGTCCCCCCCCCCTTTCAGGGAGGCTGATTTATATGCGGGATTGGTTGCCCTAGTTCTTCTCGTCCAGAAAGAAGTCTACCTGTTGTTTATAGTTGAGCCACTCTTTCCGGTACTGTTCCAGCAGTGCCCTGCCGGAAACTGTGATGCGGTAGTACCGGCGGTTTCGCCCTTGATAGGGGCGGTCATAGGTGGTAAGGCTGCCGTTCTTTTGCAGCCGCCGCAGCACCGGATACAGGGTGGATTCTGAAACGGCAAAGTGTTCCTGAATGTCCTTGGTGATCTGATAGCCGTAGGTGTCCTCCTTGGTCAGCAGAGCCAGCACCATTGCATCCAGCAGCGTTGCACCAATTGAAAATGCAGACAATGGTTTCACCTCCTCAAGGTGGGTTTTATTGCAGGAAAATTCGAAGAATTCCCAAAATAAGCAGATGAACAGGATAAAATAGATAGAAAAACCATTTGGAAAATGTCCGGCATCGTGTTCCGCGTGCTCCATTATAGCACAACAAAATGCCGAGGGCAGATGTGCCAATTCCGCCATACTTAAAAATGCATACAGCAGGTTTTCTTCTAAGGAGAAACGTCCCAATCCACCCAGTACATTCATTCCGCCAAACAGCAGTGCTGCAACGGCAAATGCAATGGCTTCTTTGGTGCGGTTCTTTCCTGCCCAGCGAAATAGCAGTGTGAAAATCGGTGCCAGCCATGCCCAGTCGCTGATGCTGCTTAGCAGGATCAGTGCCAAAACCGCAACGCCCTTTATCCAGCGATTGTTTCCGTGTTCCAGCACCCAAAGGATTCCAAAGCAAATACAGTGGGTAAACAGCATGTTCAACCCGCAGAACTTCAGCGTATCTGTTTCAGAAAATGCCAAGTCATACGGCAGCTGGGAGATTCCCGCAAACAACAGCAAGCGGAAAAAGTAGTTTCGCTTCGAACGGGTGTAGCCATATCCCTCCACCAAAAAATAAACCATGGAAATCGCTGTGAAGTATCCCACTGCGGTGAACAGTTCACACAGCACCGTCCCAGCGGGCAGAAAAATTGCAGCGATGTGATTGAGCAGCATCGTCCCCATAGCAATGTATTTTAGGACGTTTTGGCTCCAGCCCGTATGTGATTTTGTGTCAGACTGATACATCAGATACCGCCTTCCCTCTCTTTGTGGAATGTGCGTTTCTTTTTTATTGCAATATTATACGTCGTATAATATTGATTACGCATATATTATAGCACGGTGAAGCCTATCTGTCAAGCCAAAATATAGTAAAAACGGCTTCGAATGTAAACAATCATAAGACATCGTGTAAATTCGAGTTCATAGTTGCACGTTGGCGTGCAACTTTTGCCCTCTGAGAGCCTATTAGTGAGAGGGGTTGTCGGAAACGAACAGTTCCTGTCGCAGAAAACCGAAAGGAGAAATGGAAAGATATGTCAAACTCAACGGAATCCAAACGGCGTGCCCTGTTCTGCTGTCACTATGCCAGACTGGGCGATGTCGCAGAGGCGGCACGGTGTGCCGGATACCCACCGGAAACGGCTGCGGCAGACGGGGCGGCGATTCTCCGGCAGCAGTGTTATCGCCGCATGGTGGCGAACTACCGCAGTGTGCTCCACGATGATCCGGCGGCAGCGGTACGGGCAGGACTGGAACGGCTGGCGTTCGGCAGAAGCAATGATGCAATCGGGCTGCTGCTGGCAGAGGAACCGCCTGGGGCGGCAGCGGTACAGGCTCTGGATCTGTTTCCGGTGTCCTCTGTGAAGCGGGACAAAAACGGCGGCATGGAGATCCACTTCTTTGACCGGCTGAAAGCGTTGACGGCTCTGTATGAGTACGGCGGTGATGCAGACGGCAAGGCGGCGGCACATGCCCTGCTGACGGCACTTTCCGGCAGAGAGGCGGTGGACAGCGATGCAGAAGATTAAGAACTTTTCGCCCCAGCAGAAACTCGCCATGTCGTGGTGGAGCCGCAAGCCCTACTGCGACTATGATGCCATTATCTGTGACGGTGCAGTTCGTTCGGGAAAAACTCTCGCCATGTCTATCGGCTTTGTCAGCTGGGCGATGACCTGTTTCCAGAACGGCAGCTTTGCCCTGTGCGGCAAGACGATCACGTCCCTGAAGCGAAATGTCATGACACCGCTGCTGGAACTGCTGGGCAGTCTGGGGTTCACCTGTCTGGAACGGGTGAGCAGGAATTATGTGGACATTTCTCTTTCCGGCAGGACGAACCGGTTCTATCTCTTTGGCGGCAGGGACGAAAGTTCTGCGGCACTGATTCAGGGCATGACGCTCTGCGGGGTATTTCTGGACGAAGTGGCACTGATGCCCCGTTCCTTTGTGGAGCAGGCACTGGCACGGTGCAGTGTGACGGGGTCGCGGCTGTGGTTCAACTGCAACCCCGACCACCCGAACCACTGGTTCTATCGGGAGTGGATCCGCAAGACCAGGAAAAACACGCCCTGTATCTCCACTTCACCATGGCGGACAACCCCTCTCTTTCCAAGCGTGTGCGGCAGCGGTACGAACGCATGTACAGCGGGGCATTTTATGACCGGTTTGTACTGGGCAAGTGGACGGCGGCAGACGGGCTGGTGTATCCCATGTTTACACCGGAACGCCATGTGGTGCCGTCGGCTCCGCCCTGTGACCGCTACTGGATCTCCTGTGATTACGGCACAGTGAACCCGTCCTCTTTCGGGCTGTGGGGACACTGTGACGGCACGTGGTACCGGCTGGAGGAATACTATTATGACGCAAGAGCCGAGGGCGAACGGCGAACCGATGAGGAACACTATGCCGCATTGGAACAGCTTGCCGCCGGATATGACATCGAAACTGTGGTGGTGGACCCTTCCGCAGCAAGCTTTATTGCTTGCATTCACAGCCACGGGAAATTTCGGGTGCTTCCGGCAGACAACGACGTGAACGCCGGCATTCAGCAGGTCAGCCGCCTGCTGTTGCAAGACAAGCTGCGGTTCTGCGAATCCTGTCGGGATATTCGGCGAGAGTTCAGCCAGTACTGCTGGAACGATTCCATTCACGGAGATGCTCCCAAAAAGGAGCATGACCACGCCATGGACGACATGCGTTATTTTGTACGCACAGTGGTCTGCCGGAATCCGGCAGACGGATTTTTTGCGGTATCCGCAGCAAGGAGGTGAGATGACGGGAAAAGCACTCCGGCAATACCGCACAAAGATTGTGCGGTATTGCCCTCCTTTTCCCGTCAGAATGTATGGGATTATTTCCGAGGAAAAAGAAACCGCCTGTGGGCGGCGGCATTTTACAGACTGCGGCACGGCAGGAACAGCCTTATGCCGTTCCGGAAACGCCGAATCCCTGTGAAGCGGCACTGTACACCGGACTGCGTCGGGCGGTGCCGGTGATCGATGCCGCGATCGGAAAAATCGTCCGGCTCACCGGCAGTTTCCGGCTGGTGTGCGAGGACAGACGCATGCAGCCGCAGCTGGACGATTTTGTACAGAACGTGCCGGTGGGGCTGACCGGACAGTCCTGCAAAGTTTTGCGGACTGTTATCTGGACAGCCTGTTGACCTACGGCAATGCTCTGGGGAAATGCTGATCGACAACCGCACCGGCTTTCTGGGCGGCTTACAGACAGTCCCCGCAGAGTTGGTACAGATTCGCTCCGGCAGTCAGCCGCTGGAACGGCAGTACTGGCTTCGCGGGGAGCAGGAATCGGACATGGTGCGGATCGCAAGACCGGAACGCATCCTGTTTACGGCACTGAATCCCCCCTGCCGGCGGTGTTTATGGAGTATCGGTATTGCGTGGACTGCCGGCATTGAGCCGGATTCTGCTGCGGATCTTTGAATGTATCGGGCAGAATTACGACCGCATGGGCAACGTCCGCTATGCTGTTACCTATAAGCCCTCTGCCGATCCGGCCGAACGTGCCTATGCCGGCGAACGGGCAAGACAGATCGCCAGGGGAGTGGAGCGAGGGCATGCGTGCCGGCACACAGGGCGAGATTCGGGATTTTATCTGTGCCGGCGATGTGGACATTCGGGTCATCGGGGCGGACAATGCCCTGCTGGATACGGAAGTGCCGGTGCGGCAGCTGTTGGAACAGCTGATCGCCAAGCTGTCCATTCCGCCGTTTCTGCTGGGGCTGAACTGGACTTCTACCGAACGCATGAGCAGCCAGCAGGCGGATATTCTGACTTCTGAATTAGAATATTACCGCCGCCTGCTGGAGCCGGTGCTCCGCCGTGTGGGAATCGCATTCCTGCGGCTGGCGGGGTCTGCGGCAGGTGTTTCGGTGGAGTGGAGCAACATCAATCTACAGGACGAAACCGAGTATGCACAGGCACGGCTGTGGAACGCACAGGCGGCACAGCTGGAACAACAGTTGGAGAATTGCTGAGGAGGGATTCGAAAAATGGTACAAAATCAGATCCGCTCGCTGTTTTTGCTGTTTACCGGCGAGGAGGAACTGCCTGACGCGGTACAGCCTGTGCTGGACGAAGCGGTTCTGGAAGTGCAGCAGGCTCTGAAGGACGGAGCAGACGAGGACGATGCCCGTCTGAACTGGCTGGCGGCAGCGGTGGCGTTTCTCCGGTACACGGAGATCACCGCCGCCAGAGATCGGGCAGCCTGCACCTTTGCCGGAACGATCGCACAGAACACAGACGCTGCCCAGAAGCTGGAGTTTGCCGGCTTGCTGGTACAGGCATACCGCCGGCTGTGCCGGTCGCTGCTGGAAGATGAAACGTTTTTGTTTCAGGCGGTGTAGGGGTTCTTCTGTGAAGTGTGGTTTCTGGGGCAGTCGTGTCGAAACCGTTCGGCGGAGTTCGCTCGTTCCTCGCTGTCTGCCTTGGGCTTGCCGTCATAGAGCCTCCCTTTAGGCGGTGGTGGGGTTCCTCCGTGAAGTGTACTTTCTAGGGCAGCCGTGTCGAAACCGTTCGGCGGAGTTCGCTCGTTCCTCGCTGTCCGCCTTGGACTTGCCGTCACAGAGGGAGGAGAACTGTCGTTAGGCGGTGGTGGGGTTCCTCCGTGAAGTGTACTTTCTGGGGCAGTTGTGTCGAAACCGTTCGGCGGAGTTCGCTCGTTCCTCGCTGTCCGCCTTGGGCTTGCTGTCATAGAGGGAGGGAACTGTCGTTAGGCGGTGGTGGGGTTCTTCGTGAAGTGTACTTTCTGGGGCAGTCGTGTTGAAACCGTTCGGCGGAGTTCGCTCGTTCCTCGCTGTCCGCCTTGGGCTTGCCAACGCCGATTGTTGCCCTTGCCTGTATTTGTGACGTTGATATTCAGGTGTTTTCTGGTATAGGTGGGTAACTTTATTTCATACGGCGTTTGCAAGTTTGTATTGCTAGGCTCCCCTTTAGGGCACCCTGAAGGGCGTGCCTTGTGCTGAGCTGGCAAGCCGTAGGCTTGACTGAGGGGTTACCCGCTACAGCAGCCAACCCATTTCACAAGGAGTTACGCTTCTTTTTTTTCTTTACTGAAAAGAAAAAAAGAAGCAAAAAAGAAAAGAACTCGCGTTGCACTTGTACGGTACGGCAATGCATCACACGAAGATTACACGCCAACAAAAATCCCCGGGGGGCAAACAGGCGGCTGCTGCCGCCGTAACGCTACCCTTTTCACTCTTTGAAATTGGGGCGGGGTCAGCGGCGACCCGCCGCCGCAAAGAGAAAGGAATGTAAATAAATGCTGCTGGAATTACTATTGGAACGGCTGAAAGCCGCACTTCGGGTAAAGGGCAACTGGGCGGTTTATGCCGCGTATGATCCCGCACCCTTTGCCAAACGAGAGGAATCTTTCCTCACCGTGGGAATCACTGCACTGGAAACGGAGCAGGCGTTTTCCGACGAAACTTACTGGTATTTTCCATTTTCCGCTGCTGCTCAAGTGCGGCTGCTGACGGCTCCGGAAACGGATGCACAAGTGCTGTATGACCGCTATTGGCAGACGGTGGTTTCCGGCATGTTGTCCGCCGGCTGCACCGTGCAGAAGATTCGCACCGGAACACCGACGGAGTGGAAACAGTTCCGGAAAATTGCACTGGAGGGGCAGCTTTACCCTCTCCGGTGTCTTTCAAATTGCCAAAGAGGAGGTGCTTGCACCATGAATGGAACATTTCAGGTGGTTTCCCCGCGGGAGTTTCCCGTTCGTCTGGGCGATCTCACCTTTTACGCTGCCGGCTGGAAGCTTTCCGGTACCAGACAGTACGCCCAGCAGGGCGGCGTACAGGAGAGCAGGCTATGTGACCAATACCAGCTGCCGTGCCAGACAGTTGATGCTGGACGGCAAATTCTGCTTCGCAGACAGCCCCGCAGAGGTGGTTCTGGCGTTGGATTCCGCCATACGGGAACGGACACTGTTCGCCTTTGATCTGCGGGATCTGCGGTTTTTCGGCACCAGTTTGGCAGCGTATACGATTTCAGAAACGGCGGCACAGGGCGTGCTGCCCTGTCAGCTGACGCTGATCGCTCCTCAACGCCCTGAGCCGTGTGACGGCGGAAACGGAAGGAGGCAGCACATGATACAGGTGGTGTTAATTACCAAAACCGGAAAGGCGTATCTTGCAAACGGCATTGCCGCCTTTACGCTGGACAAGGAAGCCTACACGCCCTACAGCCAGCTGACGGCGACGGTGTACGGGAATTTCAGCATACAGCAGTTCGCCGGCATCTATCGGGTACAGCTGCTGCTGGACGGCACGGAACTGCACTTCGGGACAGTGGAAAAGTTCCGGCTGGTGCAGGAAAACGGCACCTCCTATGTGCGGTTTTCCTCCCGCGGGCTGACGGCACTGCTGCTGCAAAATCAGCTGGAGCCAGGGCTGCACACTGCCATGTCGCTGGACAAGCTGATGCAGGATTTCGTGACATTTCCCAAGGAGATCACGTGGGAATCTGACACGGATACCAGCAACTATCTCTTTGTCAAAGAGGGCACCAGCATGTGGGACGGCGTGGCAAACCTGACCTACAAGCTTTGCGGGCGGTATCCCTTTGTGTACCATGCCAACGAAATTCGCATGCACCTGCCGGAAACATACCGGAATTTTTATGTGGGTGCAGACACACTGCTGGGCATGGGCATGACGGCAGACCAGTCCCGCATTTACAGCCGGTTTTCCATGGCAGATGCCGACGGCACTTATGGAAAATTTCAGGAGAACGACCCCAACGCCGCAGCACTGGAACTGGTGCGGACAAAACAGCTGCCGCTGGATCGGCAGTATCTCTACGACCCGCAGCAGGCTCTGGTGTTTCGGCGGAAATTTGCCGGACGGGGATTGGTTTCCTACTATTTCGACCGCATCGGAGCAGTGGCAGCAGATCTGGGCGACCGGATCACCTGCTCCGGCATTATTGAAAACGCTCCCATTACCCATATCCGCATGACCGGCAATCAGAACGGTGTGCGGACGAGGCTGGAAGCGTATCAGGACGAGTTTTATCCGGCATAAACGGGAATTTCCGGCAGAAACTGCCGGTTTCCATATAATAAAAACACGTGCCGCAGCAAGCGGCAGACAGGGAAGGAATTTTATGTATCAGGATCTGAAACTGGAAAAGGGCATGTATCACATCACTGGCAAGAGCTTTTCGGAGGTACTGAGGGCATGGACCCGTCTGGTGCGTATGCCGAAACACCCCTTGCCGGACTGGACGCGTATGAGCGTCAGCTGAAGCGTTTTGACATTCACGTCAGCGGTTCTCACTGTGACCGCGTGGAGAAGTTCTTCTCCACCACAGACAGTGCGGTGCTGTTTCCGGAGTTTATCCGCCGTGCCATTCGCAGCGGCATGGAACAGTCTGTGTTGTCTGATCTGGTGGCAGTGCACACCATTTCTCCCGCCGGAGAATATCAGCCGGCAGTGCTGACGGACACTACCGCCTATACCACCAAGACCACACAGGGCAATGCCCTGCCCACTGCCTCCTATCTGGAAGCAGCAAACACCGTGCGACTGGACAAGTACGGCCGTTCCATTCACGCTTCCTATGAGGCAGTCCGCCGCCAGCGTCTGGACGCATTCAGTGCGATCCTCCGTGCCGTGGGCGTGCGTCTGTCCAACGGGCTGCTGGGACAGAGCATTTTTTGCATGAAGGAAACCAATGGTTCCCTGATCGACGTTGTCACAGACGGCAAGCTGACTTATGCTGATCTGGCGAAGCTGTACGGCGAATTCCGCAACTTCGACATGACCAAGGTGCTGGCGGCTCCGGCGGTGGCTGCGGAAATCATGGCAATGGAGCAGATGCAGGATATGGCTTCTGCACAGCCCAACACCATTTTGCTGCCCTTTGGTGCCCAGCTGCAAAAAGTGTGCCGGCATGTCCGCAGATTACATCGTGGGACTGGACAACCGCTTTGCTCTGGAGATGATCACCACAGACGATGTGCTGCTGGAAACAGACAAGCTGATTGACAGCCAGCTGGACGTGATCACGGTTTCGATTCGTGCGGCGTTCCGCGTGATGCTGAGTGAAGCAGTACATGTGCTGAGCCTGTAAGTTTGTGGAAGCATTGTGCAAAAAGTCCGCTTGACGGCTTTTGCACACAAGCTGACAGTACGTTTTCCACACAGCAGTGTGGAAAATAGGCTGCCGCATAAAAATAGTTTTCCACAGGCAGTGTGGAAAATCAAGGAAACCGCTGTACGGGTGGGAGAAGTTTTTTCCGGGAGGGTTTTCCACAGTGTGGAAAACAGTGCAGCAGAACAGGAGGAATAGATCTATGGATAATCAGGAACAGAATCCGTCCGGCACGGAACTGGAAGCCCTGGAACAGCTGAACCGCTTTACGCGGCGTACCCTCACACAGGAGGAGGTATTCCTCTTTGATGTGCGGCTCTGTGACAATGAAATTGATCGGGACGGGGAACGCTTTTCGCTGGAGGCTCTGGAGCAGCTGAAAGCTTTGTTTGTGGGGGAAAACCGGCATTTTTGACCACGATCCCAAGGGTGAAAATCAGACTGCACGAATCTATGCTGCGGAACTGGTACAGGAGCCGGAGCGTGTGACCTCTGCCGGCGAAGTGTACACATTTCTGAAAGGGCATGCCTACATGGTACGCACCGATGCCAATCGGGATCTGATTCGGGAAATTGACGGCGGCATCAAGAAGGAAGTGAGCATTTCCTGTGCTGCCGTATCGCAGACCTGCTCGGTCTGCGGCAGTGACCGCCGGAAGAACCTTGTGCCCACCGCGGGGGCAGCTGTACGGGAGAAACGCTGTCATGTGGTGCTGTCTGATGTGACAGATGCCTATGAATGGAGTTTGTGGCAGTGCCGGCACAGCGGGAGGCAGGGTGACCAAGCAGTTCGGCATGGAAACCGACGGCGAACGCCGCTGCAAACAGCTGGAACAGCAGCTGCAAAACCGGAACGCTCTGCTGAACCACGTGGAGAACAGCCTGCGGCAGGAAATCTGTGCGGCTGCGGTTTCTGGTGGAGGGCAGTGCGGCACAAGATGCGGTTTCTGCTGCGGTGGAACGCATGTCGCTGGAGGAACTGCTGGGGTTTCAGGAAACGCTCCGCACCAAGCAAAAGCATCTCTGTCAGGCACAGCTGCGGACACCGGAGCCGCAGGAACAGAACGGGGCGTTTCGAATGGGATAAGACGGTGAAACTGAAAAACGCCGGTCTGCCCCTTGACAAACCGGAGAAAATGCGTATAATAAAATAGAAAGAGCATACCGGTAGACGGTTGCTCCCACGATAGTTGTTAAGAAATAACTGCCTATTTGCGAGAGGGGCGGTTATTTCTTTTTATGATCGTCATGGAAAATATGATACAACAGTGTTGTAAATGTAACCAAGAACGTCAGAAATGCAAAAGCTCTGACCAAGTTACGTAATGTTCCATAGCATCACCTCCCCATCGTATGCAGATACGTGGGAGCAGGAAACGAAACCGTCCACCGTTTTCGGTATGCCCTAGGGCTTTATGATAGCATAGTCTGTCGAATTTTGTCAAGACAGCAAAACCGAAAAAAATGCAGGTCTGCCCCTTGACAAACCGGAGAAAAATGCGTATAATAAAATAGAAAGAGCATACCGGTAGACGGTTGCTCCCATGTTTTAAGAGATTAAAGATGTAACCGCTTAAGTTGGTAGCTTGGGGCGGTTACTTCTTTTATGATCGTTATGGAAAATTGCGTATAGCAAAGATGCAAAAAGCAATCAAAGTGTCAAGAGAGCTAAGAGCTCTGACCAAGTCACATAATGTTCCATAGTATCACCTCCCAACGTACAAAATTGTACATGGGAGCAGGAAACGAAACCGTCCACCGTTTTCGGTATGCCCTAGGGCTTTATTATAGCATAGTCCGCCGAATTTTTGTCAAGACAGCAAAACCGAAAAAAACGCCGGTCTGCCCCTTGACAAACCGGAGAAAAATGCGTATAATAAAAATAGAAAGAGCATACCGGCAGACGGTTGCTCCCCACATTGTAGAGAGAAAATAGTCGTCACTACTTGCAGGAAGGGCGGCTATTTCTTTTTATGATCGTCATGGAAAATGTGATACAACAACGTTGTAAATGTAACCAAAAACGTCAGAAATGCAAAAAGCTCTGACCAAGTTACGTAATGTTCCATAGCATCACCTCCCATCGTATGCAGATACGTGGGAGCAGGAAACGAAACCGTCCACCGTTTTCGGTATGCCCTAGAGCTTTGTGATAGCATATCCTGTCGAATTTTGTCAAGACGGCAAAACCGAAAAAACGCCGGTCTGCCCCTTGACAAACCGGAGAAAAATGCGTATAATAAAATAGAAAGAGCATACCGGTAGACGGTTGCTCCCATGTTTAGGAAAGTTAAAGAATTAACCGCCTCTAGTTTGGTAGCAGAGGGCGGTTATTTCTTTTTATGATCGTTATGGTAAATTGCGTATAGCAAAGATGCAAAAGCAATCAAAGTGTCAAGAGAGCTAAGAGCTCTGACCAAGTCACATAATGTTCCATAGCATCACCTCCCAACGTACAAAATTGTACATGGGAGCAGGAAACGAAACCGTCCACCGTTTTCGGTATGCCCTAGGGCTTTATTATAGCATAGTCTGTCGAATTTTGTCAAGAAAAATCAAACACACAAACAAAAAAGCGGTATACCTTTCTGGTACACCGCTTTTTTTTATTGACTACAGGCACACGCCTGTGCATATTTTAGAATGTGTCGAATAGTTGGGAGCTTCCTTTGTGATATGAATATCATGAGGATGGCTCTCCAGCAGACCGGCGTTGGTGATCTGTACGAACTTTGCCTTTTCGTGGAGCAGCTCAATGGTCTTGCAGCCGCAGTAACCCATACCGGAGCGAAGACCGCCCATCAGCTGGAACACGGAATCGGCAACGCTGCCCTTGTACGGCACACGACCTTCTACGCCCTCCGGTACCAGCTTCTTGGCACCCTCCTGGAAGTATCTGTCCTTGGAACCATTTGCCATAGCAGCCAGACTGCCCATGCCGCGGTATACCTTGAAGGAACGTCCCTGATAGATCTCGGTTTCTCCCGGAGATTCCTCACAGCCAGCCAGCAGTGAGCCCAGCATAACGACATTTGCACCGGCAGCCAGAGCCTTTACAATGTCGCCGGAATACTTGATCCCCCCGTCGGCGATGACCGGGATGTGGTGCTTCTTTGCCACCTGAGCCACGTCATAGACTGCGGTGATCTGCGGCACGCCGATGCCGGCAACGATACGGGTGGTACAAATGGAGCCAGGTCCGATGCCGACCTTGACAGCGTCTGCACCGGCTTCGATCAGAGCCTCTGCCGCTTCTGCGGTAGCGATGTTTCCGGCGATGACCGGTACATGCGGAAATGCTTCCTTGACCTTTTCAGGGTAGTCATGATGTTCTTGCTGTGACCGTGTGCAGAGTCCAGAACCAGCACGTCTACCTGTGCATCTACCAGAGCGTGAGCACGTTCCAGAACATTTGCAGTGATGCCGATCGCAGCACCGCAGAGCAGGCGACCCTTTTCGTCGCGGGCAGAGTTCGGGAACTGTACTGCCTTTTCAATATCCTTGATGGTGATCAGACCCTTGAGGTAGCCTTCTTCGTCCACCAGCGGCAGCTTTTCGATCTTGTGCTTGCGGAGAATCGCCTGTGCTTCTTCCATAGTCGTGCCTACCGGAGCCGTGATCAGGTGATCCTTGGTCATTACTTCCGAGATCGGGCCGTTATAGTCGGACAGGAACCGCATGTCACGGTTGGTGATGATGCCCACCAGCTTGCCCACATTGTCTACGATCGGCACGCCGGAGATCTTGTACTTGCCCATCAGAGCATTGGCATCAGATACCAGATGATTTTCCGTCAGGGAGAACGGATTGACGATAACGCCGTTTTCCGAACGCTTTACCTTATCCACCTCGTCTGCCTGCTGTTCGATGCTCATGTTCTTGTGAATGATACCGATGCCGCCTTCACGGGCAATGGCAATTGCCATTCTGGCTTCGGTGACGGTGTCCATTGCCGCAGTCATGATCGGGTTGTTGAGCCAGACATTGCCGGCAAGTCTTGTCCGCAGTTCGATCATGTTCGGTGTTACGTCCGATTCTGCCGGAATCAACAGCACGTCGTCGAATGTCAGTCCCTGTTTTCCAAACTTTTCACACAGTTCCATTGAATGACCTCCTCAATCTTCCGAAGATCAGTTCTGCAAAGGTCTGCCGCTAGGCAATACCGCACAAAGAGCGTCTGGCGACTTTGCACGCCATCTGCTTGCAAATTTTCCGTCATATTTCACAAAATGCTCGTGAATACATCAAGTATTCACTCCGCTTTTTGTTTCATCTGACGAAAAATTTGACGACGCATCTGCCGCACAATCTTTGTGCGGTATTGCCGCTAAAAAATACAGAGTGGTGCGTGCCTTCCGCAAAGCTGTCTTTTCGTTTTGTGGTTCTGACGCGTGGCATCAGAATTCCAGAGAACCTGTCCGCAGGATAGACAGACAGGTTCGTCAATAGGTTATTGTATTTATGATACTCTTTTTTTTGTCGCTTTGTCAAGGCTTTGGGGAATCTTCGGGGAATTTAACATGTTTGCTAAAATTCTGCCTTATTTTCTCCAGCAGCTGTCAGAGCAGCACGCAGCAGTGTTCCCGACAGACGGACAGGACGGAAACGGGTATATTTTGCGGGGAAATGGAGTGCTGTGTCCGTTTCTTTTTGTGAAGCTGCATACATCGAAATGCCCTCTCCACCAGCTTCGCTTGTCCCTCTCTCCGCAGGACGTGCCTTGTGCTGAGCTGGCAGTGCGTAGCACTGACTGAGGGGTTTCCATTTATGCCGAAAACGTCATAAAAAGACTTTACGAAAAACCTCTCCACCGCCTGACGGCGGTCCCTCCCCTTTCGGGGAGGCTATCATGAAAATTGATTTCCGTGAATCCGCCCTGTTCCCCGTCGAAATCGCCAAAAATTTTTCTACATTCTGCTTTTCTTTAAGAATTCTTTAAGCAAACGCCTTTATACTGGATAACAACAGGAAGACAGGCTGCGAAAACCTGTCAACAGCTTCTCGCATTCCAATTCCCGCCTTGCGGCAGACGCCGCTGTTCCGAGGGCAGGGGAAAATAAGGAAACACTGAATAAAGCTTGTGCGTAAGATGCGTAGTCAGATTTTTCGGCAGATTGCATAGAAATTCCGCAGGCAGACTTGGTGTCTGGCAAGGGATTTCTGGGCAATATGACGGAAAATCTGCAAGCAGATTGCGTGCAAAGCCGTCAGGCGGGCTTTATGCAGTGTTTCCATAGCTCCGCAACAGACTGCATCAAAGGAGAAGTGAATGATATGAAGAAACAACCCCACCGCTATATGCGGAAAACAGCAGCAGGCATGGTTGCTCTGTCCATGCTCTGTGCCGCAGCAATTCCCTGCGTACTGGCTATGCCGGCAGGAGCCGCAAGTGCCTCCGGTGATCTGAACGGGGACGGCTCTGTCACTGCCGCAGACGCTGCCATTTTGCAGACTGCTCTGCTGGGCAGTTCAAGCTGACTGCCCAGCAGTATGCCAACGCCGATGTCACCGGTGACGGTGCTGTCAACGGTCTGGACTTGTCCCGCCTGCGGCAGATGATCGCCACTGTACCGGTCAGCGATGCCATTGCCATTCATCTGAGCGACAGCGGCATTACCGTAGAGGGCGACACCAAGGGTGTCACTGCTGTTTCCGGAAAAACCGTGACCATTTCCGCCTCCGGCAACTTACACCGTAGACGGCACCATTACAGACGGACAGATTCTGGTCAATGTGGCAGATCCCACTGCGGATCCTGATGCGGTTTCCCTGTACTTGCAGGGCGTGACTATGACATCTTCCACCGGTGCCCTGCATTCTGGGACAGAGTGCAGGGAAGCTGAAGCTGACCTGCTCCGGCATCAACACCCTGACTGACACGGCGGCAGCTGCCAACGCCGACACCAGCGGTGTCATCTACGGTGACTGTGACATTACCGTCACCAAGAACAGCACCGGCACCCTGAACATCACCAGCAGCATGAACACGGCGATCCGTTCAAGGACGACATCAAGCTGAACGGCGGCAACATCAGCATCAACACAGATGTCGATGCCACTTCTGATGCCGATGCCATTCGGGCAAATAATACACTGGAAATAGACGGTGCTTCGGTGACCGTGACTTCTTCCGCAGACGGTTTGAAATCCTCCAAAGAGGACGTTTCCATTCTCTCCGGCAAAGTCAGCATCAAGGCAGGCAATGATGCCGTGCAGGCTGCCACAGCCCTGAACATCTCCGGCGGTACAGTGACCGCCAGCGGTGACCGCGGCTTTACGGTGGACGAAAACGGCGTGCTTGCCATTACCGGCGGCGATGTGCTGGCAACAGCGACGGACTACGCATTCGGCATGGATTCTGCCGGTACAGCTGTGACTGTGGACACTTCCGGCTGCACGCAGGGCGTGGTACAGCTGGACTATGCGGCAGAGTGGAAAAGAGCAATGCTGTGACTCTGAAAAAGGGCAGCAGCACTGTCTTTGAAATGACACCGAACAAGAAGTACACCTATGTGCTGGCAAGCAGCGGCAGCCTTTCCGGTTCGGACAGCTACACTCTATACACCGGCGGCACCCAGATGACACACGACGGTTCCGATAACGGCACCTTTGCCATGACCGGCACCCTCACCAAGTTCACCGGCGTACAGGAACTCGCCGGCGGCAGCGTGACACCGACGGACGACACTGTGGCAACGGCTCTGGTCTACAGCGGCAGCAGCGTCACGGCGACCAACGCTTCCGGCAGTGTCGTTTCCAACCCCTCGAACCTGACGATCTCCGGAGCCAATGTAACAGTTACCGCCTCCGGCGAACTCTCTGTCAGCGGTGAAAGCACCAGCGGGCAGCTTGCCGTCAACGTGGATAAGACCGCGGAACCGGAGGGCAAAGTAGTGCTGAATCTGGAGGGACTGACCTTGTCCAACGACAGCGTTGTCCGATCTATGTGGAGGCGATCGGTGACGAAGTGCAGATCTCTGCCAAGAACGGCACGACCAATACCATTTCTGACGGCACGTCCCACACGGACACCTATGTGGACAGCGACGGCAACACCAATCCTGTCAACGGGGCGATCTTCTCCCGCGACGACCTGAAGCTGAAGGGCAAGGGCACGCTCATCGTCAACGGCAACACCGAGGACGGCATCGTCTGCAAGAACGACCTGAAGATCTGGAACGGCAGCATTACCGTCAACGCCGCAGATGACGGCATTCGCGGCAACGACTCCGTCCGCATCGGCGACCCTGATGCCACCGATTACAGCACTCTGTCTGTGATGGTGAACACCAACAACGGCAGCACCGGCGGCGACGGCATCAAGAGCAACTCCACCGAAACGGATAAGGGGCTATATCACCATCAACGGCGGTACAGTCAACATCAATTCTTATGCAGACGGCATTCAGGCAGAGCAGACCTTCACCATGAACGGCGGCGACCTGAATATTACCACATATCAGGGCTCTGACTTTTCCGGCAATGCTTCCGGCGGCTGGGGCGGCGGCATGGGCGGTGACGGCAACTCCGGCAAGACTGACATCAGTGCCAAGGGCATCAAGGCAGTCGGGCTGTATGATGAGGCCGGCACCACATGGCAAAGCGGCGGCAACCTGATCGTCAACGGCGGTACGATCACCATTGACGCCTCCGACGACAGCCTGCACTGCGGCGGCGATATGCAGCTGCTGGGCGGCAGCATGACCCCTTGCCACCGCAGACGACGGTGTTCACAGTGACCACGCTCTGATTATCGGCAGCACCGGCGGCGATGATGACACTCCCTATGTGAACATCACCAAGTCCTATGAAGGCATTGAGGGTGTGGATATTACCCAGAACAGCGGTACTGTTATGGTAACCTCCAGCGACGACGGCTACAATGCCGCAGGCGGTTCCGACAGCAGCGGCAACCATAACAACGGCGGCTGGGGACAAGGCGGCTGGGGCGGCCCCGGCGGCGGAAACTCCAGTAACGGCAGTCAGACCATGACCTTTAACGGCGGTTATACCTATGTCAATGCAGCCGGCGACGGGCTGGACTCCAACGGCAACATTTCCTTCAACGGCGGCTATGTCTTTGTTTCCCAGACCGGCGGCGGAAACGGCCCGCTGGACTGCGGCGACAGCAATAACTCGATCACCTATTCCGGCGGCACCGTCATTGCAGCCGGCAGCAGTGATATGTTCGAAACACCCAGCAGCTATTCTTTCCTGTCCCAGACTTCTGTTTCTGCCGGACAGACCATTACCTTTACAGATGCCAGCGGCAACGTGCTTGCCACATTTACCCTGCCCAATGGCCCTGCGGAAATGGTAATGTCCAGCAAAGGAATCCAGTGTGACCTGCTATACCGGCGGCACGCTCTCCGGCACGACATATTTCGCAAGTCAGGACGACACAGACCGCTGCGGCTACGGCGGAACCATTAGCGGTGGTACGACCGTTTCTGCAAGTTCCGGCGGCAACGGCGGCTGGGGCGGCGGCGGAAACAACCGCCCGTTCTAAAGCAATACCGCAAAACAGTTTCCGGAGCGTGTTCGCATAAACGCTCTGTATTTCCTCTCTTGAAATAGTGCCTGTAGAAGCAGGAATGCCCATTCCCCTCAGGGCAGCATTCACTGCTGCCGCAGTAAAAAACGGAGATCCGGTTTTCATCGGATCTCCGCTTTTGTGTTTATTGGGTGTGCCTTACGTAACATGGTCAGAACTCTTTGCGTTTCTGACATTCCTGGTTACATTTACAACTTTGTTGTATCATATTTTCCATGACAATCATAAAAGAAATAACCGCCCCTCTTGCAATTGTGAACTGACCCCAAAAGTTAGACAAAGATTCAAAAGAAAATCTATGCAAAGCGACTAAGAGGAATCTTGGTCGCTTTTGCTATGCAGCTTCCTGTCTGAAATCTATAGGAGATAGACCATTAAGCTTAAGCTTGATGCGTTTGTTGTTGTACCATTCTATGTATTCATGAAGCTCTTCAATGAAATGCTCGACAGAATGAAATTCCTGCAAATAGAGAAGCTCCGTTTTCAGCAAACTGAAAAAGTTCTCGGCACAGGCATTGTCAAGACAATTCCCCTTTCGGGACATGCTCTGTTTGACGCCTTTCTCTTTCAGCATTTTTGATAGTGCTTATGCTGATACTGCCATCCTTGATCGGAATGAAGAATCAGATTTGTATTGTCCGGTATTTTTGAAAACGCTTTCTCAAGCATATCTGTTACCTGGTTCAAATTCGGATGACGGCTTAAATTGTATGAGATCACTTCGCCATTATATAAATCAATGATGGGTGACAGATACAGCTTAATTCCAAACAACGCAAATTCAGTAACGTCAGTTACCCACTTCTGATTTGGCTTATCTGCTTTGAAATCCCGTTCCAAAAGATTCGGTGCGATTCTGCCGACATCACCCTTGTATGAGTTGTACTTGTGCATACGAACACGGCAAAATATACCCATTTTACGCATCAGTTTCTGTACTGTCTTGTGATTGACAACAAACTTCTTCTTCAATTCTTTGGTGATTCTCCGATATCCATAACGACCTTTGCTTTCATCGTAAATGCGGCGTATTTCAGTTTTGATTTCAGCATATCGATCCGGCTTTGGATGATCAAATTGCTTACTGTAATAGTAGTAGGTACTGCGGGGAATATCAGCAATCTCAATGAGCAGCCCTATCTTATGTTCATGCCTCAGTTCCCATATCACTTGTGCTTTTTCTCTTGCCGTACCCTCTCGGCAACCAAGGCATTCAATTTTTTTAAGTACGCATTCTCCGCACGAAGGCGCTGTACTTCTGCAATCAGATCTTCTTCTACTTCTTTCTTGATTTTCGGAGACCGCCCTGTGGATTTCCTTCCTCTGCGTTCTACGTAAAGTCCCTCCGCTCCTTCCTCAAGATAGATTCGTTCCCAGGCTGTTACTCTACTATTCGGTATGTCAAATTGACGTGCAGTTTCACGATAGCTTAACTTTTCTCTGTGCATTGTTTCCACTACTTTGATTTTGAATTCCGGCGTGTATCTTTTGTTCGGCTGTCCTTTTGGCATAAAATGCCCCCTTTCGTTAGACTTTTTAATTGGTATATTTCTATTATACCATATTGTCTAACAAAGGGGAGCATTTCATTGCGGCGGTTATTTCTTTTAATCGTTTTCCGTTAATGTGGGAGCAACCGTCTGCCGGTATATTTCTTTCTATTTTTATTATACGCATTTTTTCTCCGGTTTGTCAAGAGGCAGACCGGCGTTTTTTCGGTTTTGCTGTCTTGACAATATTCGGCAGGGTGTGCTATAATCATAAGCAGAGTGCATTGGAATGGGTACATATTCTGTATTCGGCGGTCGAATCCTGCTCCCGGAAGGGAGTGATTGCGATGACTTGGATGGAGTTTCTCACTTTGTGCAATGTCGTTTGCGACATCATTTTGATCTTGCAAAACAGCAATAAACGGAAATAACCGCCCCAGCGTCCAACTAGGCGGTTATTTCATAACAATCTTAGACCTTGTTTGAAAAATCAAGATAATTGTATCATTTCAACAAAATCATAATAGAAGCAAGGTAAACAAAGGAAAGAAAAGAAGAATCCAACGTATCATAACGAGTAGCAATTCTGCGAAACCATTTTAATTTTTGAAAAAACATTCTACAAGATAACGTTCTTTATAGAGATAATAATCACATGCCCAAGGGTCTTTTGTATTTGATTTTGGAGGTATTGTATAGGATTTTCCGTTTTCTGTAATATACGACCGAATTTCTTTTGAACCATACGCTTTATCTCCAAGGATATTGCTTTTTGTGATGTCTAATTTTTTCAATAAATCAATTGCATGCTTGCTGTCCGCATCATTTCCGGCACTGATTAGAAATTCTACAGGATTTCCAAGACCGTCTACAATTGCATGGAGCTTTGTGTTCAATCCTCCACGGGTTCTTCCGATGGATTTTTCTGCCCCTTTTAAAGCCACCGTTTGTGCTTTGGTGTGCTTTTTGCCATTGTAGAATCTATGCTCAAATTTTCCATATCTGCATCACTGGAAAGCGTATGAAAAATTTTTTCCCATACACCATCTTTCTGCCATTTTCTGAATCTTGCATAGACACTCTGCCATGGTCCATAGCATTCTGGCATTTCTCTCCATTGAGCTCCCGTTCTTGCAATCCACAGCATTCCATTCAACATGATGCGGTTATTTTTTGCCGGTCGTCCTCTTTTGCCTGTTCGCTCTGCTGGCAGCTTGTCTTTGATTCTTTCCCATTCGCGATTGCTGATTTCATATCGTTTCATTCTTCTATTTTATCATTTTTCGGTTCTTTGTGCAAGTTTTATTTTTCAAACAAGGCCTAGTGGGGAGCAGACCGTTTCCGATGTGCTCTTTCTATTTTTATTATACGCATTTTTCTCCGGTTTGTCAAGGGGCAGACCGGCGTTTTTTTCGGTTTTGCTGTCTTGAGGCAATACCGCACAAAGAGCGTCTGGCGACTTTGCACGCCATCTGCTTGCAAATTTCCCGTCATATTTCACAAAAATGCTCGTGAATACATCAAGTATTCACTCCGCTTTTTGTTTCATCTGACGAAAAATTTGACGACGCATCTGTCGCACAATCTTTGTGCGGTATTGCCTTGACAATATTCGGCAGGGTGTGCTATAATCATAAGCAGAGTGCATTGGAACGGGTACATATTCTGTATTCGGCGGTCGAATCCTGCTCCCGGAAGGGAGTGATTGCAATGACTTGGATGGAGTTTCTCACTTTGTGCAATGTCGTTTGCGACATCATTTTGATCTTGCAAAACAGCAATAAACGGAAATAACCGCCCCAAGCGACCAACTTAGACGGTTATTTCGATAACATTTCTAATTGTGGGAGCAGACCGTTTCCGATGTGCTCTTTCTATTTTTATTATACGCATTTTTCTCCGGTTTGTCAAGAGGCAGACCGGCGTTTTTTCGGTTTTGCTGTCTTGACAATATTCGGCAGGGTGTGCTATAATAAAGCCCTAGGGCATACCGAAAACGGTGGACGGTTTCGTTTCCTGCTCCCACGTATTTACATACGATGGGAGGTGATGCTATGGAACATTATGTGACTTGGTCAGAACTCTTTGCGTTTCTGACATTCCTGGTTACATTTACAACTTTGTTGTATCATATTTTCCATGACAATCATAAAAAGAAATAACCGCCCCTCTTGCAATTGCGGCGGTTATTTCTTTTAATCGTTTTCCGTTAATGTGGGAGCAACCGTCTGCCGGTATGCTCTTTCTATTTTTATTATACGCATTTTTTCTCCGGTTTGTCAAAGGGGCAGACCGGCGTTTTTTCGGTTATGCTGTCTTGACAATATTCGGCAGGGTGTGCTATAATCATAAGCAGAGTGCATTGGAACGGGTACATATTCTGTATTCGGCGGTCGAATCCTGCTCCCGGAAGGGAGTGATTGCGATGACTTGATGGAGTTTCTCACTTTGTGCAATGTCGTTTGCGACATCATTTTGATCTTGCAAAACAGCAATAAACGGAAATAACCGCCCCTAGCTACCAAACTTGGGCGGTTATTTCATAACCAATCATTGGGAGCAGACCGTTTCCGATGTGCTCTTTCTATTTTTATTATACGCATTTTTCTCCGGTTTGTCAAGAGGCAGACCGGCGTTTTTTTCGGTTTTGCGGTATTGCCTTTATTCTTCTGCCGCCGGCTTTTCCTTTACCGGCTCCGGCTTCGGGGCAACTACCTTAGGCTTCCGCAGGTTTTCAATACACCCTCTGGGGCATTCCTTTGCACACAAGCCGCAGGACTTACACTTATCATAATCGATGACCGGATAGGCGTTCTCGACGATGATCGCCTCAAACTTGCAGACCTTCTCGCACTTCTTACAGCCGATACAGGAGTTCTGACAGGACTGCATTGCCACCTTGCCCATATTGCGGGAGGAGCAGCGAACGTCCACCTTTTTTTCTTTTCTGACCGCAGTTCGATCAGCCCGTTGGGACAGACTTTCGCACACTTGTTGCAGGCAACACACTTTTCCGTACAGAATGTGGCAATGCCGTCTTTGATCGAGATGACATCGTTTTCACAGACGGAAACGCAGTCCCCCAGTCCCAGACAGCCATAGGCACAGACACCGGTGCCGCCGTAAAACCGTTTCGCAGCGGTACAGGACTGCACGCCGTCAAACGTGAACTTCCGGTTGGTGGCTTCGCAGGTACCGTTACAGTGCAGCACCGGCACCATGCGTTCCGACGCAGTCACAGACACGCCCATGATGTCACCGATCGCTGCCGCAGCATTGGCACCGCCGGGCAGACAGGCATTCATGGGAGCACCTTTATTCACAATGGCATCGGCATAGTCTGCACAGCCGGCATAACCGCAGGCCCCGCAGTTTGCACCCGGCAGTGCCTCGGTGATCTGCACCGCACGCTCATCGGTCTTCACCGCGAACACCTTTGAGATCACGACCAGCAGGACACCGAACACAATGCCCATGACCACAAATATCAGAATGGGATAGACAAATTCCATGACACACCCTCCTTACTGTCCCAGTCCGCCGAAGCCCAGAAAACTCATGGACACAATGGCGGCTGCGATAAGCGTTGCCGGAACGCCGCGAAACATCTTCGGGGTTCGCTCTCGGCATCGTCCACGCGGGAACGGACACCGGAGAAGATCACCATTGCCAGTGCAAAGCCTACGCCGGAGAACACGGCATTCACCAGCGACTGTCCGAAGCTGTAGCTTTCGTCGATGTTCATAATGGTAACACCCAGCACGGCACAGTTGGTGGTGATCAAAGGCAGATACACGCCCAGTGTTTTATACAGCGGCGGCATCAGCTTTTTGATGACCATTTCCAGCAGCTGTACAAATACGGCAATGACCAGAATGAATGCCACCGTCCGCAGATAAGTCAGTTCCAGCGGCTTCAGGACAAAGTAGTAAATGGGATAAGTGCACAGGGACGCACACAGCATGACGAAAACCACCGCGGCACTCCATACCCACGCTGGAATCCAGCTTTTCGAAACACCCAGAAACGGACAGCAGCCGTAAAATTTCGACAGAACGAAGTTGTTCGTCAGCACAGCCGCAATGATGATTGCAATATAGGTACTCATGCGTCAGCCTCCTCACACTTTGCGTGACATGCCGCCGCATTGGGGCAGCTTGCACAGCCGATCTTTTTCGGGGGGATTCTTCCTGGACAGGGCACAGACCACAGCGATCACGAAGCCCAGCACCAGAAAGCCGCCTGCCGGCATGACAAACAGGCTCATGGTATGTCCTACCATGCCGGGGATCGTCAGTCCGAACCATGTGCCGCTGCCGAGGATCTCCCGCACGCTGCCCATGAGGAACAGAGCCAGTGTGAAGCCCAGTCCCATGCCGGCACCGTCCAGAGCCGAAGCCAGCACGTTATTCTTGGAGGCGAACATTTCTGCCCGTCCCAGAATGATACAGTTTACAGTAATCAGTTCCAGAAATGCTCCCAGACTGGTATACAACGCTGGCACAAAGCCGTGCACCAGAAACTGAATGACCGTTACGAACGAAGCAATGATTACGATATAGCAGGGGAGTTTCACCTGCTCCGGAATCACTTTCCGCAGCAGAGATCACGATATTGCACAGATCAGCACGAACATGGTAGACAAGCCCATGCCGATGCCGTTAAATGCTGCGGTGGTAACTGCCAGCGTCGGGCACATGCCCAGCAGTCCTACCAGCGTCGGGTTTTCTTTCAGGATACCCTTGGTAAATTCTTTTCCGTAGTTCATGCACCGGTCACCTCCTGATTGGCATGTACAGTTGCAAGGGCACAGTTCACAGCGGCTTTCATGCCCTTGGAAGAATAGGTCGCTCCGGTGATATTGTCCACGCCGTCTACTGCGTCACTGTCCGACAGTCCCACCAGATGATCTACCAGCAGTTCCGGATCGGACTGCACCTTTGTGCCCAGTCCGGGGTTTCCGAAACGGTGACGAAGGAAACGCCGGTAACGGCTCCGCCCTTTGTCCACGCCGATGACGACCTGCAGGCCGCCTTTGTTATAGCCGTCTGCGGTCACCAGCACGGCATACTGTCCGTTTTCGTCCAGATACAGACCGGTGGCAGATGCCTTTTCGTTATTCTCCGGCTGGAAGTCTGTGACTTCTCAAATGTGCCGGCATCGGGCAGCTGTTTCAGACTGGTCTGAATGGCATCTGCCTCTGCGGCAGCGATCTTGTCCTTGGTCACCATATTGGCAAGTGCCAGAAATGCACAGCAAACTGCACAGATTATTGCCAGCACCAGCGGCGGCAGCACCATGGATTTTACAGAAGATGTCTTTGCCTCTGCCATGTTACTTCGCCTCCTTTTTTCACTGCGGGCTTTGCCCCAAAGGGGTGGGTCATGGTCAGCTTGTCGATGTACGGAGTCAGCAGGTTCATCAGCAGGATCGAGAACGAGCAGCCCTCCGGCATGTTGGCAAACTCCCCTGAATGACAAAGGTCAGCACCGCACAGCCCAGACCGAAAATCAGTTTTCCCGCACCGGTCATGGGGTGGTCACATAATCGGTTGCCATAAAGAATGCTCCCAGAATCACACCGCCGCTGAGCAGGGCGTAGAGCACGTCGGTCATTTCACCGCCGGTGGCGAGGGTATAGAACAGTTCCAGCACTGCCAGACCGCCCAGATATGCCACAGGGTGTGCCACGAGATCAGCCCCAGCACCAGCAGGAACACGCCGCCGATGAGCAGAGCCAGTGCCGAGGTTTCACCCAGCGAACCGCCCACGTTGCCGAGGAACAAGTCCAGCAGGCCGGCATCACCGGAAGCCAGCGGAGTGGCACCAGTCACGCCGTCGGGGGAGGTTCCCGGTGGCGGCAAACATTTCAAAGAAGCTTCTGCCGCGATAGAAAAAGGGCTTCACCAAGTGGTCATATCGCCGCCGAAAGACAGCAGCAGGAACACACGTCCGGTAATGGCGGGATTGGCGAAGTTGCAGCCCAGTCCGCCGAACAGCTGCTTGACGACTGCAATGGCAAAGACGCAGCCGATCGCCGCTTCCCACAGGGGCAGCGTTG
>VOFE01002385.1_pt1 | contig 66000 bp, 101 predicted proteins | sample 5384071 | NCBI WGS metagenome assembly VOFE01 (sample SAMN12384724, study PRJNA508395) | human gut metagenome | isolation source: healthy gut D | host: Homo sapiens
CTGGTCAATCAAAGCCTGTACGTGCTCGGGTGCACCCCCGGATTATCGTCTTCTCCGTCATCATGGCCCTGCTCCTGAACCAAAAGGTCCGCGGCCGCCTCTTCTTTCGGGCGCTGTATTTCTTCCCCGTCATCATCATCAGCGGTCCGGTCATGAAGGAGCTGCTCACCAACAACGCTTCCAGTGTCATCACCGCCGAGGGCAACGCCTTTTACCAGATCTTTTCCCAAATTCCTTATATCGGGGATGTAATCATCTTCGCGTTCAGCGAGCTGGTGCTGATCCTGTGGTACTCGGGCGTCCAGGTGCTCATCTTCCTGGCCGGGCTGCAGAAGATCGACAAATCGATGTATGAGGCGGCCCGCATCGACGGGGCGTCGGGATGGGAGATCTTCTGGAAGCTCACCATCGTCCAATTAAAACCGATGGCCCTGATCAACGCCATCTTCACCATCGTCCAGTTGACCGGCTTTACGGACAACGACGTCAATACCTACATCAGTTCCCAGATGTTCGAAAAACGGGAAAGATCTACTCGTATTCCTCGGCGCTCGCCTGGAGCAATTTCCTTGTGGTGCTGCTGATGATCGGCTTGGCTTTCCTGGTCTTTAGAAGCAAACGAGAGAAGGTGGCGAAGGCTTGAGAGGCACAGCGTTCAACCCGGGGTTTTGTGCTTTCCGGCCGGATGTGACGGCCGGCGGGCGGCTTCGCCAGACCGTCGGGTCCCCCAGTCACGGTGAAAGGAGTGGTGATCCGAATGAATAAGCTTGCCCAGTCCGTCCGGTCTTCTGCGTTTGGCGCCGCCGTCGACAAGGCGGCCGGTTCCCCAAGGATGTGGCGCGAAAGATCAAGCTGCGCAAACGTCTCTTCGGCGCCTTTGAATCGCTCGGGCTCATCAAAACGGTGATCATCTATTTTCTCCTCATCACCATCGGCTTCGTCTATCTGTATCCGCTTTTGTACATGATCATCAACAGCTTCATGACGGTGGACAATCTGATTGACCCCGCCGTCAACTGGGTACCTACGTCATTTTACCTCGGAAACTTCAAGGTTGCGTTCGGCGTGCTGGATTTTGGCCGGACCATCGGCTATTCGCTGCTGATTTCCAGCGTCTGCGCAATCGTCCAGACCGCGATCGGCGCCGTCGCCGGTTACGGTTTCGCCCGGTTCGACTTCCCCTGCAAGGGCCTTCTCATGGTGCTGCTCGTGGCGACCTTCATCATCCCCGAGCAGGTCACGATGGTCCCGCGCTACATCATGTTCAACGCCTATGGGATGAAGGATTCACTGTGGCCGATTTTCCTGCCGGCCGCCGTGGGGCAGGGGATCAAGGGCGCCCTGTTCATCCTCGTCTTCGTCATGTTCTTCAAGACCTATCCCAAAGCCTTTGACGAGGCTGCGGAGATCGACGGCGCTGGCAAAATCAAGGTTTTCCTGAAAATCGCGATGCCGATGGCCATTCCCGCGGTGGTGGTCTCCTGATCTTCTCCTTTGTGTGGAACTGGAACGAGACCTTCAACATCTCGCTGTACAACAAGGATATCCAGACTCTCCCCATGCAGCTGAATATCTTTGTTGAACGGTACAGGAGATGTACCCGACCACCGACGGCAGCGAGGTCAACCGCCTTAACGAAAGCATACGGATGGCCGCAACCCTCATCACGATTGCCCCTCTGATCGCGCTGTATATCGCGCTGCAGAAGCAATTTGTGGAAAGCATTGAGAAAACGGGTATCACCGGCGAATAAAATAGGGTTCTATCATGGGCTGAAATCACAAATTTCCTTATCACAACTCCGAAAGGATTGAAAGCGAGGAAAAAAATATGTTAGAATAGGTTTGTCACGTGAAATTTGTGAGGGGAGAGATTCCGCCGGATGAAAAAAAATCACGTTAAAAGACATTGCGGAGGTAACGGGCCTCAGCATCAATTCGGTTTCAAGAGCCCTCAAGGACAAGGACAGCATCTCGCTGGAGACCCGGAAGATGGTTCAGCAGGTGGCCAAGGACATGGGGTATATCCCCAATTCCCTCGCCAGTTCCATGCGTTCCGGCCGGACCGACAGCATTGCCATCATCCTTGGCGAAATGGTCAACCCTTATAATGCCTACCTGATGAATCATCTGACGACACATCTCCACGACCGCGGCTATACCACCCTGATGTTCGTCACCAACCAGAGGCGTTCCACGAGGAACGGGCGGTGCAGACCGCGATCAGCAAAAATGTGGACGCCATTATCAGCGCCACCCAGCTTAGGCCGGACAACTTGGAGCTGATTATGAACCACCATATCCCCCTTCGTGCAGATCGGCCTGGTTTCGATGAAGCCGGCCTTCTGTCAGGTGAGCAAGGACGAATACCCCTCGGGATACATAGCCGCCCGGCATCTGCTCCTGAAGGGACATCGCCGCATCCTGAACATTATCTTCCCGGAAAAGCATTTCGCGTTTTCCCATGAACGTATCCGGGGCATCCGGCAGGCTTACGCGGAATTCAATGTGCCCTTTGACGAAAAGTTGGTATATACCTATTACCGGGAGGAGACGGTCAGGACCATCATCGCCCGGGCACTCGAGGAAACCCCTCCTTCACCGCCGTGATCGCGGGAAACGACGTGCTGGCCTGGCAGGTCGTGGAGACCCTGGAATCGAAGGGGATCCGGGTGCCGCAGGACTGCGGGGTCATCGGCTTCGACGACCTGCACTCCTTTATCAGCGTCCCCTATGTGCTGACCTCCGTCGCCTCCAACCTGTCGGACCTGACCCATCACGCCATCGACATGCTCATGGCGCAGCTCGACAACGAAATCACCACTCCCCGGATGTACATTGAGAGTACCTATCTGGTGGAGGGGAAACCACGTAAAGGATGAATGGTATGCAAAGAGAGGAATATCCCCGCCCGCAATTTGTGCGCGACCGTTTCATGGTCATCAACGGAACCTGGGAATTCGGATACGACGATGCCGGCGTGTCCTTAGAGGAAGGGTGGTATCAGCCCGGCAAGGCGCTTCCCATGCAGATCGAGGTTCCCTTCGTCTATGAGTGCGCGATGAGCGGCATCGGCTGCCACGAAGAGCAGCACGACACCGTGTTTTACAAGCGCCGGTTCACCCTGCCGGAGGACTGGTCGAAGGACCGGATCCTGCTGCACTTCGGGGCGGTCGATTACCGCGCCCGGGTGTATGTCAACGGCACCTATGTGGGTGCGCATGAGGGTGGGCATTCCCCTTCTCCTTCGATATCACCGACGCTCTTGTAAACGGGGAACAAGAGGTCGCGGTCTGGGTGAACGACCCGCTGGAAGACGAGTCGATGCCCCGGGGCAAGCAGTACTGGAAGATCCAGGAGCGGGGGATCTGGTACACCCGTTCCACGGGGATCTGGCAGTCGGTCTGGCTCGAGCCGGTCCCGGCTGTCCGGATCGATTCGGTGCGGTTCACCCCCGAGGTGGATTCCGGCCGGGTCAAGGTACAGGTTCGTTTTGTGGGAGACTGGACGGGCACGGCGCTGAAGCTCTGCCTGTCTCTGAAAGGGGAGGAACTGCTGGAAGAGACGATCCAGGTCGGCGGCGATACCCTGGAGATGACCTGCTCGCTGGTTCAGAACCAGATCTTCCACACCAACACCCACGACGCGGGCTTGTTCTGGTCGCCGGAGCATCCCAACCTCATCGACGCTGACCTCTCCCTTCTCCGCGCGGGGATGCAATGGTGGACAGTGTGTCCAGCTATTTCGGCATGCGCAAGATCCACACAGAAAACGGCATGGTGATGCTCAACAACCGGCCGTATTATATGAAGCTCGTTCTCGACCAGGGCTATTGGCCGGGCAGCCTGATCACGGCCCCGGACGACGAGGCGTTCAAAACCGATATCGAGCTGGCCAAGAAGATGGGTTTCAACGGCTGCCGCAAGCATCAGAAGGCCGAGGATCCCCGGTTCCTGTACTGGGCGGATAAGCTCGGATACATCGTGTGGGGCGAAATGGCCGCGGCCTGCGTCTACAACGAAACGTCCGTGGCCCGTACCACCCGGGAATGGATCGATATCGTCGAGCGGGATTACAACCATCCCTGCATCTGCGTGTGGGTGCCGCTCAACGAGAGCTGGGGTGTGCCGTATATCGCGCACGACCCGCAGCAGCAGGCCCACAGTATGGCCATGTACTATATGCTCAAGAGCCTCGACACCACCCGTCTGGTCATCAGCAATGACGGCTGGGAGCTGACCCACACCGATATATGCGCCATCCACAACTACACCCACGGCGCAACGCCCGAAACCGAGAAATACGCCCACTTCTGCCGGTCGGTCGGTGAGAAGGACGACATCCTGAGCGACGTGCCCGCCGGGCGGCCCGTCTATGCCGAGGGCTATGGATACCGCGGCGAGCCGATCCTCATCACCGAATGCGGCGGCATCGCGTTCGATACCAGCCGTCCGGGTGGTTGGGGATATACCAAGGCGGCGTCTCCGGAGGACTATCTGGAACAGTACCGCCGCGTGATCTCCGCGATCCTGCATTCGCCGGCGGTGTTCGGGTTCTGCTATACCCAGCTGACCGACGTCGAGCAGGAGGTCAACGGGCTGCTGGGCTACGACCGCACCCCCAAATGCGATCTGGAGGAAATCAAGAAAATCAACAACGCGTACAGGCCCCGCGGCGTCTATTGACGCCGCAGGGCCCGTCCCGCATGGGAGGGGCCCGGGCCTCTGCGCATGGATGAACGTTAACCCGGCGAGGGTTAACGATAATTCCCGGAATAACCGGATATCCAAAGGGCCGGCCGTGCCGCCGCTCGGGCGGCACATAGAGAAACGTGCGCAAAGGAGTCGGGAATGAGCAAGAAAAATGGGCTGTCATCGGCTCGTCCGCCGGTGTACTGCTGCTGGCGGGGGTGACGGTGTTGGTTGTTCTGCTGAACCGGGTCAAAACCATTCCCTATGTGGAAGATGAGAAGTTTATTTCAAGTATACCTATAAAAATCAGCCCACCATGGGGGTGGGAGATCCCTACCTTTTTACAGACAACGGCAAATACTATTTTACCGGCACCAACGATGGCGTGAGTTACAATCTCCGGGTGTCTGAGGACTTGAAAACCTGGAAGCCGGCGGGAAAAATCTTTTCCAAAGGAGAGCGAAGGGGCCTGGGGGACTAAAGAATACTGGCAGCCCCAGGTCATCAAGGGCCCCGACGGAAAGTATTACCTCTATTACTGTGCGCATTACCCGCCGAGCGGCTTCTCCCGAATCGGGGTGGCGGTGTGCGACACCGTCGACGGCGATTACAGGGAGGTTCATGGAAAACCCCTCTTCGATCCCGGATATTCCGTGATCGATCCTCATGTCTTTATCGATGACGACGGGCAGATCTACCTGTATTATTCCCGTGGGGTCAGCCAGAATGTTGTCGGGGGGATCAAAACCAGCCAGATCTATGTCGTGAAGATGAAAAGCATGACCGAACTGGCGGACGGCGCGGAATATGTCCAGCTCACCACCCCACGCAGGGCTGGGAAACCCAGAGCACCGGCACCCGCTGGAACGAGGGGCCGGATATCCTCAAACACGACGGTAAATATTATCTGTTTCTGTCCGCGAACAATTTTGCCACCCGGAACTATTCGATCGGCTATGCGACCGCCGATTCCCCGATGGGGCCCTTCACTAAGGCGGAGGACAATCCGGTCCTGGCGACACCGCAGAAGCTCATTTCCGGGACGGAAACAACAGCTTTTTCTATTCGGTGGACGGCAAGGAGCTGTTTACCGCCTACCACGCCCACCGTTTTCCCGACAAGCCCAGCGGCAACCGGGTGCTCTATATCGACCGTTGCGGCTGGAGGGAGGACGGCACGTTCTACATCAACGGGCCGACCATCACCCCACAGCCCCAGGTTTCGGGGGTGTCGGCCCTCGAGCCGGTGACGGCGGGGGACTTCACTGTCAGGGCCAGCTCCTCTGCGGAGGATACGACCCCGAAAAATGCCTATAACGGCCAGATCGGGATCCATGCCCGCCTTGCCACTTACGAATGGCTGGCGGATGAAACGGACAAGGCGCCGTATTGGGAGCTCACCTTCGCCGACGCGCCGGAGACCGATGCGCTGTTCCTCTATTCGAGCGCGGTGGAAAACCGCCGCCCCGTGAGCTACGATGTGATCCTGAACGGCAAAACCGTTTACAGCGGCGTTCCCGCCAAAGCCGCTCCCGGCGAGGCCTCGATTCTCAAGCTGGAGGAGACCGTCAAGGTGAGATCGGTGCGCATCGTGCCCCATGACAGGGGCGAGGCGGATCGTTTCGGTTTTTCCGACGTGCAGCTGTTCCAGATCGGGGAGGCTTCTTAAACCGGGCAGAGCGGGGCCCCATCGGCTAACCGCGGCCGGGATAACCGGTTTTCTTCTGACAAGCAATCGAGCACGCCGGAAAAACACGCGGGTTCGGTTGACCGATAATCAACATACGATCAGAAAGGATGGATGATAGCCATGAGAAAAGGACGGATTGTCTGCACGGCCCTGGCGCTCTGCACGGCGGCTACCCTTTGCTCCTGCACTGCCGGTTCGGGCGGCATCGAGATCACGCCGATCGATAAGCTCAACACCACGGCGGGGGAGATCAACGATCACGCGGACGAATGGGCGTACAGCCAGCTCGAATCAATTTCCGACGGTACGTCGAGGTGGGCAACGATAAGCTGCGTATCAAAAACGCGATCTATCCCCGGATCAAAAAGCAGGCCGAGGACAATTACCTGATGTTTTATCAGGACGGCCAGATCGGCTGGAACATTTATTATTCGGTCAGCTCCGACCTGGTCAATTGGAGCCTGGGCTTCAAGCTTTTCAACTCCGTCAAGATCGACGTAGACGGCATCGAGGACGATAAATGCTATTCCACCTGTGACGCGATCGTGCTGGACAACGGCGATATTATGGCGGTCGCATCCTTCCGCTCGAACAAGAACTTCCGTAAGGACAACCGCTTCAACGGCCTGGCGATGCGCAAGAGCTCGGACGGCGGCAAGACCTGGAGCGAGGAAAAGGTCATCTATACCGGATCCAATTGGGAGCCCTCCCTGCTCCAGCTCCCGGACGGCGAGATCCAGGTGTATTTCACCCACTCGGCTCCGAAGAACCAGCCTCAGATCGAGGCCGGCGTGCCCACCTCCCAGATCGTGGCCTCCTCGGGCACGGCGATCATCCGCTCCAGGGACTACGGCGAGACCTGGGATCCTTATGTGACCGAGCCGCCCTATGCCGCCTGGCGGGTGTGCCAGCAGTATGTCGAAACCAAAAACGGCATCCAGGTATTCACCGACCAGATGCCGGTTGCCATCCTGCTCAACAACACCAACACGATCGCGCTGGCAACCGAGTCGAAGTTCACCAGCGGTACGAAAGAGACCTATTACATCACCATGGGCTACAGCGACGATAACTGGGCAACGGCGCTGGGTATCGATGAGGAAGGTCCGGCGGACAAACAGGAGAACATGTATCTGGGTGCGGCGCCCTACATCCGGCAATTCCCCTCAGGGGAGAGACGGTGCTGGCGAACAACCGGAATTCCAAGTTCCAGATGCGGCTGGGCGATTCCCTGGCCAGGACGTTCGGGGATCCCATCGAGCCGCTCAGGGGGACCGGTTACTGGGGCTCGCTCGAGCTGGTCGGTTCCCACAACATGGTGGGCACCATGGCGTATGCCAAAAAGGTCAACAACGTCAACCAGAACGCCCTGATGATCAGCCAGAACATCCTCAACCACCGCATCGACGCGCCGCAGGCCGGCATCCGGGTTGACGGCAAAACGCGGACTGGGCCGATGTTACCGACGCCTTCTTTGTCGGCAGCGAAACCCAGGCGCAGGCCGCCGTCCGCCCGGCCAAGGATGACGACAACCTGTATTTCCTCGTGGAGACGCTGGATTCGGTCGTGACCGCGAAGGATGGCGTGGAAATCTATCTGGGAGATTGGGCTTCGGAGCAGCTGGACAGCAACACCCTGAAGCTGAAGGTCGGCCCGTCCGGGCTGATGGAGGCCGGACGCTTCGACGGCAGCGACTTTGCGGCGCTGTCGGATGCCGATATGAAAGCCATCAAAGTCAAAGCCACCGTCCAGGGGACGCTGGACAACGACGACGATGAGGACACCGGCTATCTGGTGGAGCTGGCCATCCCGCGTTCCCTGCTCCAGATTTCGGATCAGCAATTGCGCTGCAACATTATACTCCGTAACCAGGAGAAGGACGGCCGCGTGATCGAGGATAAAATCGGCACCGTCCGCTGGAATGTCCCCAGTGAATGGATGCCTCTGACCATAGGCTGATTCCGGCCGGCACTGTCAAAGGAGGATCTGCCCTATGAAAGCACGCGCCCTGTGCGGCGTTATGGCCCTGTGCTTCGCCGGTGCCTTCCTGTGCTCCTGCAAACCACAAAAAGCGGCTCCGGAAGACATCGTCATCCATTCCATCAACAGCCTCAACGCGGGCGAGCCTGTCATCAACGATCACGCCGCGGATTGGGACAAAAGCCTGCTCGAACACAATTACCGGCAGTATACCGAGGTGACAGGGGATACGCTGCGCATCCGGGAGGCCAACTATCCCCGGATCAAGAAGATCGCGGATGACCGCTATATCCTGTTCTATCAGGACGCGCGGGTTGCCCGGAATATCTATTATTCCGTCAGCAGCGATCTCAAGGAGTGGGGGCTGGGACTCAATCTTTTCGCGTCCCGCAGCATTACCGTGAACGGCGAGAGCGACACCCTGTGCTATTCCACCTGTGATGCTACCGTGCTGCAAAACGGCGACATCATGGCCATCGCCTCCTTCCGTTCCAGCCGGAACTTCCGCCGCACCAACGAGTTCAACGGCCTGGCTATGAAGATCAGTTCGGATGGCGGCCGGACCTGGGGGAGAGGAACAGATCATCTACAAGGGCTCCAACTGGGAACCGCAGATCTTGCAGCTGCCCGACGGTGAAATCCAGGTGTATTTCACCCACGGCGGTCCCAAGATCCAACCACAGATGGAGGCGGAATTCCCGAATCCGAGATGGTGCCGTCCTCGGGCACGGCGATCATCCGGTCGAAGGATAACGGCAAAACCTGGGATCCTTACGTGATGGAGCCGCCCTACGCGGCCCATCGGGTGAGCCAGCAATATGCCTATACGAAAAAAGGGATCCAGGTGTTTACCGACCAGATGCCCTGCGCGATCCTGCTTAACAACACCGACACCATCGCGCTGGCGATGGAATCCATGTTCGTCAGGGATGGGGAAGATGTCCTCTACATCACCACGGCTTACAGCGACGACAACTGGGCCGTGGGTCTGGGGGCTCGATGAGGAGGGGCCGGCCGACAAGCAGGAGAACATGTGGCATGGGGCGGCACCCTATCTGCGGCAATTTCCCTCGGGGGAGACCGTCTTATCCTACAACCAGAAACGGTTTCAGATCCGGCTGGGGATTCCCTGGCCCGCGAGTTCGGCGACCCTCTCTTTCCTCTTAACGGGACCGGCCGCTGGGGCTCGCTGGAGCTCATCAATCCCACATCGTGGTGGGCACCATGGCCTATGTCTTCGAGGATAAAAGCGAGCAGAACCGGATCATGATCAGCCAAAATGTCCTCAACCACCGTATCGATGCGCCGCGTGCCCGGATCCGGGTCGATGGCGACAACACGGACTGGGACGATGCTACCGACGCGCTGTTCGTGGGCAGCGACAGCCAGGCCCAGGCCGCTGTCCGCCCGGCCAAGGACGACGACAACCTGTATTTCCTCGTGGAGAGGCTGGATGCCGACTTATCCGACGGGGATACGGTGGAGCTGTATCTCGCCGACAGCGGTTCCGATACGCTGGATACCAATACCCTGCGCCTGACCGTCGGGCCGAACGGCCTGATGGGCGCCGCCCGCTTTGACGGGAGCGACTTCGCGGAAATCGAGGCCGGCGGAATCCAGGCGGCGGTGACTTTGCAGGGGACAGTCGGCAACGACGGGGACGAGGACACCGGCTATCTGGTGGAGGTGGCCGTCCCACGCTCCCTGCTCCGCATTTCGAATCAGCAGTTGCGCTGGAACGTCCTGCTCCGGGACCGGGGACGGACGGCCGTGTGACTGAGGATATACTCGGCACCATTCGCTGGAATGTTCCGGGCGATTGGATGCCCCTGACCGTCGATTAACCCCTGCCGACTCTACCAAAGGAAAGGAAACTCACCCCATGAAAAAACGCATCCTGTGCGGCGTCATGGCCCTGTGCCTCGCCAGTGTCTTTCTGTGTTCCTGCAAACCCAAGAAAAACGGATCCGGAAGACATCGTCATCCATTCCATCGACAGCCTCAACGGGGGCGAGCCCGTCATCAACGATCATGCCGAAGATTGGGACAAAAGCCGGCTCGAGCCCAATTTCCGGCAGTATACCGAGGTGACGGAAGGGAAGCTGCGCATCAAGGCCGCCAACTATCCCCGGATCAAAAAGATCGCGGATGACCGCTATATCCTGTTCTATCAGGACAACCAGGCGGCCTCAATATCTATTATTCCATCAGCAGTGATCTCAAGGAGTGGGGACTCGGTCTCAAACTCTTCAATGCCCACAATATCACGGTCTTCGATTCCAGTGACAAGATGTGTTATTCGTCCTGCGACGCTACCGTGCTCCAAAACGGCGACATCATGGCCATCGCCTCCTTCCGCTCGGGCCGCAATTTCCGGGTGACGAACGAGTTCAACGGCCTGGCTATGAAGATCAGCTCGGATGGGGCCAGACCTGGGGCGAGGAACAGATCATCTATAAAGGATCCAACTGGGAGCCGCAGATCCTGCAGCTCCCGGACGGCGAGATCCAGGTCTACTTCACCCACGGCGGTCCCAAGATCCAGCCCCAGATGGAGGCGGGCATCCCCACCTCCCAGATGGTGCCTTCCTCTGGTACGGCGATCATCCGGTCGAAGGACAACGGAAAACCTGGGATCCTTACGTGATGGAGCCGCCCTACGCGGCCCATCGGGTGAGCCAGCAGTACACTCATACCGACAAGGGGATCCAGGTGTTTACCGACCAGATGCCCTGCGCGATCCTGCTCAACAACACCAAGACCATTGCGCTGGCCATGGAATCCAAGTTCATGGAAGGCTCGAAGGAAGTCTATTACATCACGATGGCCTACAATGACGACAACTGGGCCGTGGGTCTGGGGATCGACGAAGAGGGCCCCGCCGACAAGCAGGAGAACATGTATCTGGGCGCGGCACCCTATCTGCGCCAGTTTCCTTCGGGGAGACCATTCTGTCGAACAATCGCAGCTCCCATTTCCAGCTCCGGCTGGGGGATTACATGGCACGCGAGTTCGGGGACCCGATCGACCCGATGCATGGGCCCGGCTTTTTGGGGCTCGCTGGAGCTCATCCAGTCCCATATCGTGGTGGGGACCATGACCTATGCCCGTAAGGTGAGCGGCCAGCAGCAGAACCGGATCATGATCAGCCAGAATGTCCTCAACCACCGCATCGACGTGCCGCAGGAATGAGCTGAAGGTGGACGGGGACAACACGGACTGGGCCGACTATACCGACGCGCTGTTTGTGGGCAGTGAAAGCCAAAGCGCAGGCCGCCGTCCGTCCGGCCAAGGACGACGACAACTTGTATTTTCTCATAGAGAGGCTCGACACCTATCTGTCCGACGGGGACACGGTGGAACTGTATCTCGGGGACAGCGGCTCCGACAAGCTGGATACCAATACCCTGCGCCTGACTGTCGGGCCGAACGGCCTGATGGGCGCCGCCCGCTTCAACGGCAGCGATTTTGCGGAAATCGATGCCGGCGGGATCAGGCGGCGATGACCCTGCAGGGGACGATCGGCAACGATGAGGACGAGGACACCGGCTATCTGGTGGAGCTCTCCTGCCCCGGTCGCTCCTCAAGGCCACGAACGACAGGCTGCAGTGCCACATCGTGCTGAAAAACCAGGATGAGGGCGGTACGGTGGTTGAGGACTCCATGAGCGATATCCGTTGGAACGTTCCGTACGAGTGGATGACACTGAATTTGGGGTGACCGAGGACCGGAGATGAGGAGGGCCGGCTCCGCCGGATCATACACGGTTTCAAACAATGAGAGGGTTGTAAAGACATGTACCCAAAGCCGACATGGGTTCGTTTTGCCCTGGTGGGAATCGCCATGCTGTTTTTGTGTTCGTGTAAAGCCGAAGGATCCGTCCAACCCGGACGGATCGGCGGCGGGGGATGCCAGCGGACATCTTCCGTGGGCGGCGGCCTGCCCGGCGGGTCGGATCCGAGCGGGTCGCCATGGGATCCGTCAAACCCGGACGGATCGACGACGGGGATCCGTCCGCGCCGGGCTCCGACGGCAGCTCCGCCGGGCCGGGCAGCAGCTCTGGCGGCGGATCATCCACCACCTCCGGCGGACCTGGCGGGAATCCGAATTCCTCCACCGGCCCGACCAATCCCGGAGAGGATCCGGAACCGCCGGCGCGCGTGTATGTCACGCCGTTCGGCCGGCTCAATACGACCGATAAAACCATCAACTCCACGAAGGGGATGAGGGTGCCAGCAGCCTGGAGCTGGACTTCCGGGGCTATACGGAGGTAACACCGTCGACGCTGACGGTGTCGGCGGCCAACTATCCCCGCATCAAAAAGCTGCCGAACGGCCAGTACATCCTGTTCTGGCACAACAACTCCGTGGGCGCGAACGTCTTTTACACCCGCAGCTCCGACCTGAAAAACTGGGAGCCGGTGAAAAAAGGTGTTCGAGGCGACGCCTATCACCGTCAATGGGCAGTCGGATGAGCGTTCCTATTCCAACGCGGACGCACTGGTACTGCAAAAAACGGGGAGCTGATGGTGGTCGCGTCCTTCCGGGCGAAAAACCATTTCCGCAAAGATAACGCCTATAACGGCATCATGATGCGCAAAAGCAGCGACAACGGGCAGACCTGGAGCGATGAGCAGGTGATTTACCGGGGTCCAACTGGGAACCGCAAATCCTGCAGCTTCCCTCTGGTGAAATCCAGGTGTATTTCACCCATTCCGGTGCCAAAAGCCAGATGCAGATCGAAATGGGGTGGACCGGGGACAACATGGTCGCCTCTTCCGGCACGGCCATCGCCCGTTCTTATGACAACGGAAAGACCTGGAAGGCGAACCAGCCGGATTCCCTATGCCGGTTACGCCATCTCCCAGCGCTATATCGACACGGTCAGGGGAATCAAAGTCTTCACCGACCAGATGCCTTGCGCGCTGCTGCTCAACAAATACAACACCATCGCGGTGGCGATGGAGTCCAAAGGTGTTTTACGGCGTCGACTATTACAACATCTCGGTGGCATATTCCGACGACAACTGGGCCCGTACCCTTGGGATCGACGAAGAGGGTCCGTCCGACAAGCAGAAGGATCTTTGGAACGGCGGCGCGCCCTATCTCAAGCAGTTCCCCTCCGGTGAGACGATTCTCTCCTACAACGCGAAGAACGTCTATCAAATCCGGCTCGGGGACGCCAAAGCCCGCAAATTTTACAATCCCTGCCTGCCGTTCGGCAAAGAGATGACAGGGGTTTGGGGTTCGCTGGAGCTCGACGGATCCCATACCGTCATCGGCACGGTTCAGGACAGAAGCTCGGGCAGCAGCCATATCCTCATCGGCAGAATGAACCTCAACCACACCCTCTACGCGGGGAATATGACCCCCGCCGTGGATGGCGACAATAAAGACTGGGCGGGCAATACCGAGGCGTTTTTGTGGGAAGTGAATCCCAGGCGCAGGCGTCGGTGCGCATGTCCTATGACAAGGGCAATCTGTACCTGCTCGTCGAACGGCTGGACTATGACCTGCTGTCCCAGGACACGGTGGACGTGTATCTCAATCCCAGCACACAGGGGCTGGGGAAACCTGCGTCTGACCGTCGGGCCGAACGGCCTGCAGCAGACAGCCCGGTATTCGGGCGGGCGCTGGAAGGACGAGACGGTGCCGGGGGGCCGAGGGAAAGGCCTTGCTGCGGGGGACTGTGGGCGGATCGTCCGATCAGGACGAAGGATACGCGGTGGAGGTTGTCATCCCCCGCACGGCTATCCAGGCAAACGCCAGCACACTGCGCTGTGCACTGACACTGTATAACCAGGACAAGGGGACATCGCGGATTGAGGACGGCCTCGACTCTGTGAGCCTCTCCCAGCCGACCTCCTGGCTCAAGGTCCGTTTGGGATGATCCCGGCGGAGGAAATTCGAAAGGCGGAGGCACTAATCGTGCCTCCGCCTTTTTCCCGTAACGCGTCGGGGAATGCCGAACAGCCGGGGTTCAGGACGACAGCCATTCTTTTAGGGTCGCCGCTGTTTCACGCAGGGTGGAGAGACGCCCGTCGTGCATGAATTCGAGCAGCAAGGCATGGTTACCGCCCGCCTCGCGGAAGGCGGCCAGATACGCCCGCCAGTCCGCCTCTCCCTCCCGCAATGGATAACGGCCCCGGGCATCCCAGTGAAAAACATGGGGATGGGCGGTATGGGGGCTAAGGCCCTGGCTGCCTCAAGATTGTATCCAAAGGAGCGGAACTGATTAGGCTGCCAGTACATTTGGACATTCGGCCGGCCGACGAGAGCGAGGAAACGCAGGGAGGAGGGATAATCGTCCGTCAGGGTGCCGGCGTGGCATTCGAGGGTCAGGGTAATCTCCCGTTCGGCGGCCAGCCCGGCAAGAATTCGCATCTCTCCGGCCATCTGTTCGAATTCCGGCCGGGACAGGGCAGCCGATCCCTTCCGCCCGCCCCACAAGCGGATGAAGGGCGCGCCCAGTGCCTCTGCCGTATCCAGCACGGGGAGGAAATCCGACGCGGGGTTGGCGCTCATCCCCAGACGGTAGTAGGAACCGTAGGCGAATACCTGGAGCCCGGCGCCGGCCGTCAGGCGGGCCACGGAACGGGCGGTATCGAGATCGCCGGGGGGGACGTGGACATCCCCGCCCCATTCGATGCCGGACAGGCCGGCGGCGGCCGCTTCGCGCAGGATGGTTTCCGGGCGTTCTTCCCGGAACGAGATGGATACCAGGCCGGCTGCAAACATGCGCGTCTCCCTTTCTAAGCCATGGTGGCGAGCATGGGGAGGGTCACTTCGTATAAGGCGGGCTCCCCTTGCCGCAGGCGTCGGAATTCCTCGAGCATGTAGCGGGACATACGTTCCACTTCATGCCCGGTGCTGCCTGCGATATGGGGGGAGAGCCAGACGTTCGGCAGGCGGTAGAACGGGTGTCCGGCCTCGGGCGGTTCCGGGCTAGTGACGTCGAGCAGGGCGGTGCGTCCCGGCTGCTCGGTGAGGGCCCGGACGAGATCCGCCTCCACCACCTGGGCCCCCGCCCGGTATTGATGAAGACGCCGTTTGCGGGCATGAGGGGAAAAGAGCGGATAGTTCAGTATTCCGGCTGTCCGGGGATTGTTGGCCAGATGGTTGGACACCGTCTGACACTCGGAGAACAGCGTCTCCAGGGAGACGCTGCGTACACCCCATTCCGCGGCCTTTTCAGGCGGCAGGAAGGGTCGTATACCAGCACGTCCAGTTCGCGGCCGTGCAGCATCCGGATCACCATCGAGCCGATCATGCCGGCGCCGATGATCCCCACCTTGCAGCGGACATTGCCTGGAAAGCCGGCGGCGTGCCGTCTGGCGGCCTGCACTTGGCCGGCGCTGCACAGCGCCGCGGCCCCGAAAAAAAGCCCTTGTTGGCCAGCAGGATCTGGCTGACCGTGAACTCCGCCACCGGCACGGCGTTGGCTCCCCAGGCGCTGAATATCCGGATACCCCGGTTTAAAAACGGGCGGGCAAAGCCCTGGACCGTCCCGGCGGCGTAAAACACAGCCTTCAGCTTGGGGAAAAACCGGGCGATTTCCTCCTCCGCCAGGGCGGGCATCCCCAGGTGCTGAACAGGCAATCAGCGTCGGCCGGCTCGGCGCTGGCAAGTTCATCCCGCGTCAGTATGGTTCCGGTGTCGAGCCCAGCCTCTTCGCGGAGGGAGGTGAGGATATCGTCCGGATACACCCTCCGGATATCTCCGGGACGGCCGATCAACAAGCTTTTCATGCGCGCTGCTCCTTTCGCCGGTCTGGGTTCCATTCTACCGGCGGCGCTGGCCGGTTGCAAGCTTTGGCGGCGGAAAAGCGGAATGTATCGATTACGCGGCTGAAAACGCCGATCCGTTCACAGCCCTTTGGCCTTGAGCTCCCGCACCAGCCCGATGTAAAACCCGGCCACATCGAATCCGGGAATATTTTTCCTGGTCAGGTCGATCATGTCCCCGTGGAAATGCCCCGCTCCTTTGGGGATCCACCAGCCCGAGAAAGGTGCCCCATTTGGCCGATTCCACCCCGACAAGCCCGTCGTTGTCCCCTTCCAGCGGCCGGATCAGGGTATAGCCGAGATTCAGGGGAAGGCGGCGCTGCCCCGCTTTTTCATGCGGGACATGACGCTTTGGTACAGAACCCCGGAACGTCCGGGACCTCGCGGTTGAAGGCGGCGCAGCTTTCGGCGGTCAAGGCGTGGATGCCGCCGTAAAAATCGGGATCGCGGTCCCCGAGCTTCCGGAACACCGCGTTGTATCGTTTGGCCACGGCCCGTACGATACCGTCTGGAACGATCTGCAGCAGGCGGCCGACGAACAGGCAGCCCCGGTGAGGGGTGTTGACGGTGGTCAGAGAGGCGACGGCGCCGGCCATGCCGAGCCGGGCGATGGCGTAGCGGGCATCCAGACCGCCCTTTGGAATGGGCGATGATATGGAGCTTTTCACTGTGGGTGTTTTGCAAGACCTGCTCGATCTGCTCTTTCAGTTCGGCTGCGCTTGTCTCCACCGGGGCAGCGGATTGCTGCCGGCCATAGAACACGGCGGCGCCGTTTCTCTGCAGTTCCCGGGGATCCGGCCCCAGTAGTTGAACATCTGCCAGTCACGGAAAAAGATGCCGTGGACCAGCAGGATGGGATACCGGGTTTTGCAGATTTCGTTCTCCTTTTCCGCTAGAAAGGTCTCCAGCTTGACCATCTCAAAGCGGAATTCTTTCCAGGCGGTCCGGCAGACCTTCCCAAACAGGAAGAGGTTGAAAACCGGCATCCACCAAAACAGCAGGAACAGCACCCGCCAGAGGATGCCGAGCTGTTCCGAGGTGGCGACGATCCGGATAAATCCGTGGGCAAGCAGCAGGGCATGTACCGCCAGGGCGAGGACGCCGGTGGCGATCAAACGGGGCATGGAGAGCCCCGGTCCGCGCCGAGGCAAAGCCATAGAAAGAGCCCGCATTCGATCACGAATGAAACGGCGGCGCAAAGCACCAGCTCATAGCCGCCGATGAGGATGGACAGGCGGGGCGGCGCCCCTTTTTCCCGTCGGGGCAGGATATGGAGAAGCAGGTAAAGGGCGGTCAGAGACATGGCCGGCGCTATCCACGCCGGCCATGGCCAGCCGGCAAGCCCAGACAATACCGGCAGATTGCTCAGGGCCAGGAGTGTAAGGATTTTCAGTGCCCTCATCAGGATCCTGGCAAAGGTACGGCCGCCCGTCTGCATTCTGTCCCCACCCCTTTGTCAAACTCACCCTCATCCTATCATATTTTTACCTGAAAATCCAGCCGCACGCGCAAACGGCCCTCCGGATGACTCCGGAGGGCCTTACGGCGGAAAGGGCTATGCACCCATGGGCAGGAACACGATCATGGAGAGAATGAACATGAACACCGTGCCGACGATCATGGGAAGAGAGGTACGTTTGACCACTTCGATGGGGCTGCGCTTGACCGACCCCGCCACGATCATGGTGACGGCGGAGACCGGGGAGACCGCCCGCAGCAGGTTGCCGGCCAGGCCCATGGGGATACTGATGGCCAGGACGTTGATACCCGCCGCCGCGGCCAGGGGCACCATCAGGGGGACCATAGCGAAGAACAGGGCGGTACCGCTGCCGCTGAGAAGGACGATCAGGGCGGTGAGGGCCAGCAGAATCAGGGGCAGGACGAAGCCGAGGCCGCCGCCCTGGATACCGACCATGGCGTCCTGGAGCGCCTGGATAAGGCCGATGGCCTTGAGGCCGGTGACGAACACCGACGCCGCCACCAGCAGGGCCACGATGGGCATGGCGCCGCCCATGCCCTTGAAGAAGGCCTCGGTGCCGTCCAGGGCTTCCTTGGCCTTGCGGCGCCGGATGATCTGACAGATGATGGCCACCACGAAGGAGAAGAGAGTGGCGACCTCCACACTGATGCTGATGTTTAAGTCGGTGAAGGATCCGATGAAGAAGACCACGATGAGCAGCAGGATGGGCAGCAGAGGCAGGATCGCGTACACGGTTTTGAATAGCGCGCCGCCTTCGATAGGCTTGACGTCCCGGATCTCCGCCTCTCCGGCCCCGGCCAGAGAGCCCTTGGTTTTTTTATCCATGAAACGCTGCCAGAAATAGTGGACCAGGGCCATGACCAGCAGGGTGGGGATGGAGACGATGGCGTGATAGCGGAACACGTAATCGGTAGGGGTCAGTCCTGCGAACTGGGTGGTCTGCGCCAGTTCCTCGGCAATGGCGACATTGTCGCTGCCGAGAGGGTGGGCATGACGGTGGCGGTAGTGGCGATGACGCCCGCGGCGGTCAGGGAACTCATACCCGACTGCACCAGCACCGGAAAGAGGGTGGCCAGTAGGATGATCGCCAGATTGGAGGCGCTGGGAATGACCAGGGACAGCAGGTTCCCCAGCAGGAAGACCACCGGCACCAGGATATAGGCGGACTTGATGTGCTTGATGGGTTTCGTCAGCACGCTGACGGTGACCTCGTTGGCCCCGATGTGGCTCATATACGCTGAATAACCGCCGAGGATCAGGATGATGAAACCGGCCGAACGCAACGTATCCTTGAACTGGTCGGCAACGGCCTTGAGCGGATCGAGCCAGACAGCGCCGGTGGATGCGAAATCCTTGACACCGATACCATTGCCCATAGCCATACCGATGAACATCAGCAGGATACCCATAAGGAACAGGGTGATCTTAATGTCCATCTTCTTGATGAGCATGAAGATTACCACCGCTACGGCGATGATGGCTGAGCCGTACATGATAACTGCGGACATATGCTTACCTCCTCTAAACTCTATCGGATCCCCTCATGGGGTTCAGACGCATTTTTCGATGCCGTTTAAAAACCAGGTGCGGAAGCGGTCCTGATCGATATCCATGCAGACCTTTGCGTTGTGGGGTTTTCCGAGATATCCCTTGAGATCCACCAGGGTGCAGCCCGCGGTCATGCTGCCGGAGAGCTCCACGTCCACCGTGGTCTCCTCCATTTGGTACATGCCGGGGTCCAGCAGATACGCGATGGCGCAGGAGTCATACATTTTGAGCCCCGTTTTCATGCTGCCGCCCCGGTATTTCTGGAACAGGCAGTAGGCCATCCGCCCTACCTCGCCCATGGCGGGAAGCTTCGCGCTGTCTTCCGGGAGCACGAGCGCTTTCCAGCCAACGTCCAGCCCCGCCATGACGATGGGAAGCCCCGCGTCGAAAACGATTTTGGCGGCTTCGGGATCGGTGGCGACGTTGAACTCCGACATCACGCCCTTATTCCCCGGGCGGCGGAGCCACCCATCATCACGATTTCGTCGATATTCCCCTTGACCTCGGGAAAGGTTTTGAGCAGCAGGGCGATGTTGGTCAAGGGCGCGATGGGCACCAGGGTCACCGGCCGGTCGCTTTCCAGAATGACGCGGCGCATGGCCTCCACTGCGTTTTCCTTCAAAAGCAGATGGTCGTCGGGTTCCTCGAAATCGAAACCCTCCATGCCGCTGGCCCCATGGACGTTGCTCGCATCCAGGAAGGGGCGGATCAGAGGGCGTCGGCCCCCTTGGCGACCGGCACCTCTTTTCCATAAAATTGGAGCAGGCGCAGGGTGTTGTAGGTGACCTTATCCAGGGAGACATTGCCCGCCACCGTGGTCAGCAGCCGGACATCCAGTTCTCCGCTGAACAGGGCGATCGCGATGGCGACAGCGTCGTCGATGCCGGGGTCGGTGTCGATGATGATGGGGCGTTTGTTCATAAAAAATCCTCCTTTGTGGATTCAAATGGTGATATACTCCGTATAGTGGCGACGGCCGTCCGCGTTTCGGGAAGGGACACGGGGACGAATTGTACCATGCCATGTCCCAGATCCGCCGTGGGCCGTCGGATGAATCCGTATTTTCGTAGAATCCCTCGGTTCCGGGCGTGGCCATCAGGCCGACATATGCCCCGTCACATCCCGCGGCGTTGACATATCGCAGCAGGGATTCCATCAGCATCTGCCCGATGCCGTGCCCCTGGCGGTCGGGATCGACGACGATGTCTTTGAAAAGAAGACGATGCGGCCGTCCCCGACGATGCGGGCGATGCCTACGGCCTGTCCGTTCTCGCGGACTTCAGTGGTGAAAAGGCTGTTTTTCAGGGCGGCGGCCGCATCCTCCGGACGATAGGGGCGAAACCGCACTTTTTGCCGCAGGCGGCAGTAAGTCTCCGCTGTCAGGGCGTTTTCCACGATTGTCAGCATGTGTCACCGTCTCTTTGCTCGATTTGTCCTCCGCCCTTGGGTCACGCCAAAGTATGGGCAGAAAAGGATGCGGTTATTCCATTGCGTGGCGGTTTTCGTGGAATTAACCGTGCCAAAGGGGAATACGGGATCTTTTCCAGATTTTTGTGCTCCAAAGGGAAGAAAAAGACTGTTTAGTATGGGGCGGCTGGCGGCAAAATATGTATACTTTCATCGGCTTTGTCCCCGTGGCTTAGGGCTTTTCATCTATGATCCGGATTATAAATGCACGATCTGGGTGAAACGCCGCGTCTGGCGGACGACATTTGGGTCCCGTCGCCTCAAACACCTTGGTTTTTTTGGGCGATATATGGTATACTTAATAAAATGGATAGGTGGTTTGCGGTTATTGGCCGTATGACGAGACGGAAATCGGATACACTTGGATGATGGGAAGGGTGGAATATGAAAAACAACGGGCTGTTTCTGCGCGTTCTCTGGATCGTTTCCGGGTACTCCTCATTGCAGCCGGCGTCCTGTCTATGTGGAATCCCCAGGCGGTTGCCCGCTTCTTTACCGTGCTTTTCGGCGTTGTGCTGCTGCTTTCCGGGCTGCTGGATATCGCGGCGTTCTTAAAATGCCGGCATGCGGTTGTGGGGGCAGGCTGGATATTGACCGATGGACTCCTCACCGTGCTGATGGCGGTCTTTCTGCTGTGCAACCAGTGGCTGGCCGGCCTCGCAATTCCGGTGATCTTTTGCATGTGGATCCTGTTTTCCGGAATATCCTCCGTCGTCCGTTCCCTGGATCTCAAACTCTTTGGAGTGCGTGGATGGGGCTGGTTTTTGCTTCTTGGAATCCTGCAGATGGCGTTGGGAGTGTTGTTGTTTATCCAGCCGGTCGTCGCGACGTTTGCCGTGGGTATCCTCATTGGCTCCGTTCTGGTTTTTCAGGGTCTGGCCGCGATCCTCTCCGGCCTGTTTTCCAGACGCTTTTTGTCCTGACACGCACATGAAGAAGCATGTTCAAATGGGTTGTAATCGGTGAAAGGAAGGATTTCTATGAAAAAACTGCTGACCTTTGTCATTGGCGCCGCGGCGGTGGCCGGAGCCGCTTATTGGGCCGCTAAATATCTGGCGGGCTGTGAAAAGCCGGAGAGCATCTATCCGGATGCCCAGCCGCAGGATGCGCCTGAACAGGATGGTGTGAGCGCCCCTGCGGAGGCGGAGTCTGTGGAACATCCGGCCGAACCGGATGGAGAAGATGTGTCCAGCCTGTAAAGCAACGCCCCCGGTCAGATGGGACCGGGGCGCTGATATCTTAAGGAGCCTTTTTCACATATGGCCGGCAGGCCATTATGCCATCGCTCGCTTGACAGGCGGATGAAAATGGGATATGATTACAGAAGCAAATTTGCCGCTGTGGTGGAATCGGCAGACACAAGGGACTTAAAAATTGAGCACCGGAACGGGAAACCGTCCGCGTGAATCGCGTCAAATTCGGTGGAACTCCCGGCTGCGGGACAATGCCGAGCGAAGCCCGGAAATTTTTCGGGAACGTGTAGAGACTTGACGGCGCGCGCCTAAGGACGTGGGTCTATGGCGAAGATAAAGTCAGACCACAACGCTTGGAACGGGCGGCTATGGCAACATAGTGTGGCATGAAAATCCCTCGCTGGCAACAGCGTACCGGTTCAAGTCGGTCAGCGGCACCACGTCGGGGCAAGCGACATATCGCTTGCCCCGACTTTTTCAAAAGTCAGGGCGCGCTCATTTTGCTGCCCCTCCTTCTCCGCGAAAAAGTCACGCTCGGCTCGCCTGTTCGGTTGCAGTGGCTTAAAAAGCCGCCTGCGCCCCTCGCGACGGCTCGCTGTCGCTACCAATTTTTTGCGGGTTTGCGCCTTGCGGCGCTGGAGATTCATTTTATCTCACCTTTACAAGGTAATGTCGAAAAAGAAGTCGATTGCTGAAAAGCGGTTGACTTCTTTTAATTTTATTGTATTTTATTAATGGAATCCTTACTATGGGAGAAATAAAAATGGACAAAACTCACAAGTCCAAATTTGAAGTCTTTACAACAAAATTAGATAATTACAAAATTCTTGGCATTTCATTTGCGGCTATTGATCTGAGAAAGCTGGGTGAATATTATGGTATATATGAAAGAAATCAGTCTCTGCGCAATTTAATAGATGAACACTCAAAAATAGGTGATCGTGAAATAGGGACAATGTATCCGTCTAGTCCATCTTCGCAAAATGAACCGGAAAATTTTTTGGTCGGTGGAATAGTGAGCAGGGGTCGACGAGGCACCAGAAGGCGCGTGTATCATGGGTTTCTCCGCTTCGGAATTCCTTGTTGTCACCCATAGTTGGTGTTCGTCAGAACAGGAATTAATGGATTCGGACTTATTGTTGAAACCATTGGCTATGCACACAGTGACGAAGTGAAAATACCAGACGGTTATGAACGGTATAAATATCCGATTGCCTACAGGGAACGTTGGAATTTTAACGCAGATGATAATAAATTCCGTATGGAGGTCTGGTTTGCGATAAGGAAAATATAATTTAAAACAATTCAATCTTGCGGAAATATACATTTTTTATATGACAGCAATTGTGAACATTTCAATTCCTTTTGATTTTACAAGCCCGATTTTTTTATCTCACCTTTACAAGGTAATGTCGAAAGAAGCGGATCGTTGCAAAAACCGATTGACTTCTATTTTTGTTGATATAAAATACATATAAAATCACAACATTAAGGAGATGGACAGAATGGATCAGCTCATTGAAAAAAGTAGTTATTGAAGGAGCCGAATTTCAAATTATCCAAAAGCCCGCGACTTTGTATGCAGGGTATAGGGCAGAGACCGATAATGGGGATGAAGAGTCGAACGTCGATACATCTCAACTTTTCCAGGATAGTTATAAAAATATAAAAAATAGTTTGACACCCGATTCTATGCTTTGCCTCAGTATAAATTACAAGGAGTGCAATCATGGACATAATGCGCGCCGTTCCCTTATGCATTGTCAGGAAACATCGGAAAGGAATCAACCCGAAGGGATTACGGTTCTTGAATCCCCCGCATGCACTATGATAAAAAGTGAAATCAACAGAAGCAACATGGAAGCTGGTAAAGAAAATTACAGGAGAAGATAACCCTCAATGGCACATGGCCCCGCTTTTTCGGTTTGTGTGAAAAACTGTTTTGCAATGAGGAAAGAGGATTCGCCTTGACGCCTGATTTCAGCGACACATATGAAATCGAATATTATAATGCGGACGGTATCAATTATGCTGGCATAAGCGTCGTTAAACTGTAACCCCAAGTATTCAGACGGCTGGTAAAAGTAAACGGAACTACCTGTGTGAGAGTTCAAATTGCCGTGAAAAAACGGCAGGCAATCTTTTTATCTCACCTTTACAGACATGCGGTCGGCAATTCGTAACGGCTTGCCGGCCGCTTTTTTTGTATAGCTCGACCGTGAGCGGATCTTTTTCTTTCACCGTTCTACGTCGGAGCAAGTTTTGTATCGCTGGCTCCTCCTTTTCAGCCACGCTCGGTTCGTTGTCGCTGCTAACCGGTTGCTGGCAGGAAGACCCCTATGAAGGGCCATATCGATTTTAACCGCCTGATGCAAACACACAATCCGGACCTTGTCCTAACAGGGCAAGGTCGGATTGATTATATGTCCGTCTTATTTTACTCGTCCCGATGTTCACCCGGCCGGGTGAGCATCGTGTGAATCACCCGTTCCAAGATAATGGACAGGCTTTCCTCGATGCTCTTTTCATTCATTTTGGCAATATCCTCATATATGACGGATAACTCATCCGACAATTCTATGGTGTATTTTTTTCATAAATCAGACTTCCCCCTCTTTCAAAGACAAGTTTGGCTACATATATCTGTAAAATGGTTAATTTCTTGTAAGGGGAACCATTTTCTTCTTTTCGGATTATAGCATAGTTTCTTCGGATTGTAAAGTTCAACTTTACATATTTATTCTCTTTAACTAGGTATACTAGTTGGGGTGAAAAAAAATATGAAAAACGGGAATTATCTATCTAGAGATGAGCTTTACACAATTGTTTGCAAAAATATCAAAAATACAGAACTCAATGCGGTCTAACACAACAGGCATTATCGGAAAAGATTGAAATATCTCACGAATACTTAAGACAATTGGAATCCGTCAAAGGTCAGAAGGATTTTACGTTTTACACGCTTTATAAAATAGCGTTGGTTTTAGAGGTACCTATAGATGATTTTATGAAACCATAAGGTTAATTACGGTAAGGACTATATGGGTTCGTTGGTTTTGGTCCGTTCAGCGGCACCACGTCGGGGCAAGCGACATATCGCTTGTCCCGACTTTTTTTCAAAAGTCAGGGCGCGCTCATTTTGCTGCCCCTCCTTCTCGCGAAAAGTCACGCTTGCTTCGGCTGCGGGCTTGCAAGCGCGCCCGCAATGCCTCCGCTGCGCTACCAATCCGCAAAAAGCCACGCTCGGCTCGCTGTCGCACTAACCATTTGTTGGCAGGAAGGTCCCCATTATGGGCAACATCGATTTCATACGCCTGATGCAAACACAGAATCCGGACCTTGTCCTAACAGGGCAAGGTCCGGATTGATTGTATGTCCGTCTTATTTTACTCGTCCCGATGTTCACCCGGCTGGTTGAGCATCGTGCGAATCACCGTTCCAAGATAATGGACAGGCTTTCCTCGATGCTCTTTTCATTCATTTTGGCAATGTCTTCGTATATGACGGATAACTCATCCGACAATTCAATCTCATATTTTACCATGAAAGCACTCCCTAACATCTGTATATGGGGATTATATCCCTTAATAAATAGGATTATAACCCCATAATAGTGAATGTCAAGATGGGGGCGATTATATTGATCGTTTTTGATAAACTGTGGATGACCATGGAAAAAAGGGAATATCCACATATGTATTGAGGGAAAAATGCGATTTCGATAATAAAACAATAAGGCGCCTGAAAGCCAATAAAAATATTGAAACAAAAACATTGAATAAATTATGTGTCATCTTAGATTGCCGATTAGAGGATATCGCCGAGTATAAAAGGACTGAGTCTGTCCGCCCGCCTTTGATAAAGATGCAGTGTTCGGATCGACGACCAGCCCGCGCATATGCACAGCGGCAAAAACAAGCTGGTAAAATTCCAGCTTGTTTTTTATATTCTCGGGCTTGACAAGAACGTATGTTCTATAGCATAATAAGATAAACCTGTAAAAGGGTGTTGTGTATGATGGATGAAAAACCATAGGCTCGACTGTGGGGACAGTCGAGCCTATGTCGTCCGCATGCCTGTTTCAAAACGAGGATGCGGCTGCTATGAAGTGCAACAAAGTATACACCCGCATCCTCAAAAAATCAAGGTTCTTGGAGAGGATGTGTAAATTGGGAATTCTGGAGGACGTGTTTGTCGCGGCATTCAACGGGGAGGCGTTTCCCCTATACCCAGGTGGGTCCAGTGGAGGCATGTTTCGGAAGGATTATCGCATTGTGAGATTTGTTTGAATTTGGACCGGCGATGGTTTGCGGATGACCTCAAGCCCATGCTGCCGCAGCACCCTAATTGTCATTGTATGGTGGAGCCGTTGCCGTATGAACGGGTGATGAAGGAGGCGGCGGCCGAATGCAGGTACAGTAAATTTGACCCGTATCTGTTCGACCCGGAGGAAACGTATAAACATAAAAAAGGTGATATGTTTAAAGACTGGGGCTATAGCATCAAAAAGGATTCAGAATGACTACGAAAAGAAATTGAAAGGCAGGGACTGGAAAAATATATTGCGGGACAGTATGCTTTAGGAGAATTGAATAAAGATGGCCAAAGGATAAACATACGAGTTAAATTGCCGCTTAAAGACAAAAGAGGGAACGGTTTCTTTTTAAAACCGGCTGGATGGTATATCCACACGGGGTTATTAAATTAGTCACACCATATGGAGGTAAATAAGATGAAAGAAATGGATTGTATTGAAGTCATCGTGGAAAAAGAATGCTATAGTAAAGAAGGTGTCCATAAAGGGATGCAGGGCTGGGTTTGTCTTGACGATTTATCAAGTGGCGCTTTGCTGATTAATTTCCCTCAATGTGGCGAAAATGAGGATATTGCGACTATTTCAATAAAAGAAACTGATATGAAGCTCATACCACGTATGGACGCGAAAGTCAACGAGCGCATCCGCGAGGCTTGGGACGAAGGAAATCCGCCATCTGAGAGTTAAGCGCATTTTGGCCTCGTTTTTCCTTTTCCGGGCGCTATAAAACGTTATGGAGGGAAACGGAATGAAAGAATACGATCTCGTTGAACTACTCGTGGAGAAAACAGGCTACGCCAAGTATGGTGTTCACAAAGGGATGCAAGGATGTGTTTTCGATTCGCGTAGTATGGATGGTTCCTGGCTGATCAATTTCCCGTTATATGGCGAAAAAGGGGATATTGCCACGATATCCGTAGATGAAACCGATCTAAAGCCAATCGACTGTTCAAACGCCAAAGTCAACGAACGCATCCGCGAGGCTTGGGGCGAGCAAAACATGCCCACGGAGCACGAAATCGATTGGTCGAAGTCAAAGACGCCATACGAAGAGCTGTGGGAAGCGCAGGGCGGATAGGCAAACCGCCAGATCCGCACAACACGCACGTTTTGATGCGGGTGGCCTTTGCCGGACGATATGACACAGGTGGAGGGGAATAGAATAAAAGATATAGGCGGCATAGAAGCCGTCGTAGTACCCGATGGCTTGATTCCCGGTGTTTGATATGATATACTGACCAAAGATTATATCCTAAATAGAGATAAATGTATATCAAATGCTGGCGGATGCGCGTTTCAAACGGTTGCGAAGAGGACAAAACGTCCGGTATTTAGATCAAGAACAGGAGGGGCATATCATGCCAAAACTCGGCTTCTCCATCCCTTTTTCCGGATTTGGCTCAACCACATTCATCAACTGCCTCGCGTCGGTTTACCTATACCTGGAGGGTATAAGCGCGAAGGCCGGGAACGTGACATTCTGCAACGAGTGGGAGAACGGACAATGCAACGGCTGCGGGAACTGCGCTACCAAACCGCAGGCCTTGCAGGAAAAATATTTTTTCCTCTTTGATACCATGTGCGGTCACAGCTCACTGCGCTGCCGCTTCGATGGAACGCCCACCGAAATGGAAAAATTGATCAACGACTGCGATTTTACGACGGCGGCTCGGCGGATAACATCGGTTTTCTGTTCGGATTTACGGGTTATCATTATCGCACGGTCACGGATTCCGCCGCGTTTAGGGAGGAAATTGCCGCCTCTATCCGTATGAATACGCCCATTATCGCAAAGCTGAAAGGAAACAGCGTTCCATTTGCGGTGATAACGGGATTCGATGGGGACAAAATCCTTTGCCCCCGACTTCCGGTGCGCACAGAAATCGCCCGACCCGGAGGTTACATATGCCGGTATTGATTCGCTGTATATCATTGGCGATAAGACAGAGCCGACATATACGCTCGTGGACGGGCTGAAGCGTATCGAGAGGGTGATGGACGATAATCTCCGTGAGGGCCTGTGGGATGGCTATATGAAAAAGATCGGAACATACGGTTCCGACAGTCTGGGCGAAGACAAGCCCGAAGGACGGAAAGAACGGATGAAGCGGCTTGCTGCAACCATGTGGCACACGTTCAACTGTCATAATTTTGCCGAAGTATTCCGTATATATCTTGGAGACAGGCCGATGGCTTATGTATATGATGGCGTCGGGGATATGAAAAGGTTAGGGACGCCCGTTCTCTGTGAAACCCTCGGCACGATAAGCCAGCGCTATGGATACACGCATGATCTGGCGTGGTCGCTTATCGGGCTCGATGAATGCATCGACTGGAACGACTGGAAATCCCATTATTACGGAGACATGCTTGAAGTTATTGTTATGAAGCTGAAAGAAAACGATGAGGCGGTTCTGGAATGCGTACGCGAAATAATCAAGGCGTTGGGGTAATTCTGTCTGTATATCCGCATCATCAGGGTTCCGCCGCGATGCCATGTACAGAAAAGAAGCGCCGCCCTTGGGCTGGAAGGTGAGGCTTTTGAAGAGAACGATATGGGATATCGGGGGAATTTATTTTTGTGGAGGACCGGCCGGAAACGGCGGACGCGATCATGGTGGTAGGCGGCTCCTATCCGGAGCTTGCCGAGACGGCCGCCGATTTGTGGAAAAAGAATTTTGCCACGCGTATTTTTATCGGCGGCGGGTTTAGTATCAAAACGGGTAAATTTCCGGGGCCTCTCTCAAAACGGGATATGTATCAGCGGAATTATGAGACCGAATACGATTTTTACAAGGATGTGCTGCTTTTTGAACGGCGTGGATGGCTCCGCGATTTTAGGTGAAAACCGGTCCACCTTCACGCGCGAAAATGCGGTCTTTGCCAGGCAGGTGGCCGATGAAAACCGGCTCGGGCTCCGGAAGGCTTTACTGGTTTGCAAGGCTTTTCACGCGCGCAGAAGCCTCATGTTTTACCAGGCCGCTTTTCCGGAAACGGATTTCCTGGTCATACCGTGTGCAGTGCATGGTATAACCAAACGAAATTGGTTTCAAACGGAATACGGGGTTCAACGGGTGCTGGGCGAGCTGGGCCGGTGCGGCAGCCAGTTTGATACGGCCGATATCAACCGTTTCCTTCGGTGAATATGGCGGACGGGGTGCGTCCTTTCCATTTTTCCTGTTGTCCGTATGCTGCTGGATACGTCTTTGCCGGGACAGGCGTGGGATCGCCTGCCCCGCTTTTTCGTAGGATGGGCGGCTGCCGTCCAAAGGGGGAAAGATCACGCGGCCTGTCTTCTGTGTGTACACTGAAACAGGAGGTGGGGCCCATGCACGGCAGTCAGGCATTCAGCGAGGTGACAAAGGCCTATCTGTGCCGTTTTTACAGCATCCTAGACGAGATGATCGCGAAGATGACAAAGGCGCAGCCCACAGACAGCCTGTCCCATACCTTTATTGTGCAGATGATCCCTCATCATCAGGCGGCGATTGATATGTCGCGCAACATCCTGCCATATGCGACCTTTCTTCCGCTGCAAACGATTGCAAGGAATATTATAACGGAACAAACCCAAAGCATTGAGAAAAATGCAGCAGATTTTGGACAGGTGCGGTGCTTTTTGTCAATTCCGAACAGGATGTGTGCCTTTATCTAAACCGATTCCATACAATCACGGAGCGGATGTTTTCTCAAATGCAGAAGGCGTGCGCGGACAATGACATCAATGCCGACTTCATGAGGGAGATGATCCCGCATCATGAAGGGGCCATCCGGATGGCCCGAAATGCCCTCTGCTATCCTCTCTGTCCGGAACTGTTCCCCATTTTGCAGGCCATCATCGTTTCGCAGGAAAAGGGGTGTGTGAGATGAAGCGGCTGCTCCGGTGCATGTAGCCGGGCGGAAGCGGCCGGCGGACGATGCCGTTCCCTTTCCATTTGAACCGCCTGAAAGAGGAATATGGCTGAATCGCGATACGCCGCCAGCTTCACACCAAAGCTGGCGGCGTATCGTCCATCATTAGGCTGGCGCAGAAAGTTGAGAACAAATACAGAGGCAAGTATCCCCGGTACGATCATCCCCACGATGATCCCTAGAGCGACTAGCCATAGAAACTTCTTCATGGGGATGTTGTTTTTCTTTGCGATAACGATAAGCGCGGACGGCGCTTATCGTTAACACAATATAGAACAGTACGATGACGGCCGGTTGCAGGATATCAATGCGCTTATGAATAAACGAAGCATGTCCCTTCCTTCCCGTATATGTATCGGATTGTACAGCGCCGCCGGGCAAGTGCCCGGCAGCGGAAAAACCCATCCAAATTTCAGGATACCGGTAAACCGCCCGGATGTCAATGCCCCGTTTACAGCCGGTATTGTCTGATTTACAATTTCAGAAATCTCCAGTCCGGCCTTTGCCCGTTTTTTAAAAGAAGCAACCACCGGTTGCGGGGATTACAAGGCCGCTTGATAGACTTTTCTCTCCCCGGGCGTATAATGAACCCGGAAAAACCATAGAGGAGGGGTTGCGTGTGTGCGTTGGTGAGACCATCTATCGTCTTCGCCGCGAACGAAATCTGTCGCAGGGGGATCTGGCCGACAGGCTGAATGTCTCCCGTCAGTCGGTGTCCCGCTGGGAAACCGGCGGTGCCGTGCCCGAACTGGACAAATTGATCCGGATGAGCCATCTGTTCGGCGTCACGCTCGACGAACTGGTGTCGGGAGAGGAACCCGGTGCGATTCCAGTGTCCCCATCCGCCTGTGTGCCGCCCGCGCCGCGGGAGGGTTTCAGCCCCCGCAAGGTGGCGGGTACCGTTCTCTTCTGCATGGGCTTCCTGACTGCACTGCTGCTGTCGTTGCTGGGGGACTGGCAGCCGGACTGGTTTTTGCCTCTCCCTTTTTGGTATGCGGGGGACTCTGTTTCCTGTTTCGGCGGAGGGCCGGCCTGTGGTGCGGCTGGGCGGTGTGCTTCCTCATCGATCTCTATCTGCGTTATGGAAGCGGTATCACGTGGAGGCTGACATGGGTGACCCTGTCGTTTACGCCGCAGATGAATTACGCCCGCCTGTTCATCGCCTGGACACAGCTGATTGGGATGGGGCTTCTCGTTCTGCTGACGGTCATCTGTTTCCGGAACACGACGGCAGACCTATCGCCATTCCGAAAACGCATCGCGTATATCGGCGGCTGGACGCTGTTCTTTCTGTTGCCGATACCGCTCTACTTCTCCTTTTGGAGACCGTGGTGGCTCCTGACGGCCTGCATCGATTGGGGAAGGCTTCTGCTTTTAGCGGCTCTTTTGGCGACGACCGCTGGGTGGCTGCGCCGCCGAAGGGGGTTACGGCAACAGGGGATCCCCTCCGACACCGGCGCATAAAGGGACGGTATCCGGTGCAAGGCCGCACAAAGCCGGTTTATAACCTACATAACTCCGGTGGACGATTGACGCCTTGGGGACAGTATTGGTATCTGGGCCTTCGCGGAGGCGGCCCTTTCTGTGTGGACATTGGTTCAAGACACAACATAACCGCCGGTTTTCATAAAAGAAAACCGGCCAGCCATCTGGGGCCGCCGGGAGCCTGTTGCCTAGTTCGGAAACCCGAACTAGGCAAAATATGCCAAGGGGAAGGCCCCTGATTTCTAGGGCCATTGTGGGGCCTCACAATGGCTGGAACACGTCGGTATCACCGGCCGGGAGTTCTTTTCAGAGCCGTGGATACCCAATTAGACAAGGGGCGGCGATTTCGGGGACTCGGTGTGTTTTTAAACGATTCCGCAAAAACTGCCCCATCCCCGGAGGCCGAAGTCCGCCGGATTTATACATAGTCCTACGTACGGAGAGCATAGCCCGACGAAGCGGTCCCGGTTCCGGAAATACCGGCTCTGCGGCATAGGAGCATGACGGCGCCGGGGGCATGTACGAGCCGCCCAAATGACCGAGGCCTACAGCAGCCCGGGATCCTGCCGGTAGGACACCGGCGTTCGGCCGGTCACCTTGCGGAAGGATTTGTAAAATTGGTGCTGTTGTTGAAGCCGCAGGCCATCGCCACCTCGGTCATGCTCATGCTCGTGGTGCGGATGTATTCAATCGCCCGCTGCACCTGCTTGTGGACGATATATTCCACCGGAGAGAGGCCGTTGAACCGTTTGAATAGGGTGGAAAAATACGCAGGGCTGACATGGGCGATGGAGGCAAAGCTGCGCCAGGCGGAGCTCGCCGTCGAGATGCTCATTGATATACTGCAGCACCGCGTTCAACTGCGCAATATCGGTGTCGTGCAGCGGACGGCCTGCTTTTTTGCTGTCGATGTAATCGTAGTTGCGGATGATTTCGGTGAAAATCGTCTGCAGCTTGATCTTGACGATCAGCTCATAGCAGAGATTCCGTTCGAGGAACTCACGGTAAATCTCCTGCATCAGCTCGGCGATCCGATGGGTCGCCGGATTGTCCCGGTCCAGCCGGTGGCTGAATTTCTGGCTCCTTTCAAAAAAGATCAGGAGAAAATTGTAATCGAGGTCGTTGGAGAGCGAATTCCAGATGAAGGACGGATCGAAATGAATCACCAGATGGGTGATCGACTGCCCTTCCTGCAGCACCAGGCCGTGCGGGTCGGTGTTGTTGAAGAGGAAAATATCGCCCGGGCGGATATCATACAACTGCCCGCCCACATGATAGGCGCACTCGCCCAGTTGGACGCAGGAGATTTCCAATTGGGGATGGACGTGGATTTCCGCGACATACGGCCCCACGATATGATGTTTGCCCATATTGATCAGATTGTTGCCGTTTTTATCCGAAATTATCATATTGGTGAACGAATCTGGTTCGTACGGGATCCCTCCAGGCTGTTCCGACATGCCGTATCTCCTTTCGCGCATCTTTTTTTCAGTATACCGATTTTTAATGTGAAGTCAACGAAGAAACCAAAGGGATTTATTTGCAAAAATCAAGGGAAAAACACGCGTATAAAATCCATGCGAGCCGTAAAAATAAGAGCGATACAACGGCAGGTGAGTTTCGAAAGAAAGTCATGTGCCGTGGTATCCCATCATTCAACACACCGTAACTGTACAGGAGGAACATCATGAACAACCAGAATCAGAACAACAACCAGCAGAACAATCAGAACAACAGCCAGAACAAGAATCAGCAGAATTCCCAGAACCGCCAGAACAACAACAGCCAGAACCAGAACAACAACCAGAATTCCCAGAATCGTCAGAACCGTCAGGACAACTTCTAAGTCCCCGATCAAACATCCGAACGGCGCCGCAGTCTGCAGACTGCGGCGCCGTTTCCTTGCCCGGGATCAAACCGGGGTGAGATCCACATCTGTGTCAGAGGAAGAGGCGGCTTTCAGCATGGTTGGGAGCGCCTGCTCGATCTGGTCGCGCAAGCGGGCGAGCACCACGGGATCGAGCTTGCCTGAAATCGACACGGACAGCGTATCGGTGAGGACGACGGCCGGGAAATAGAAGGTGCCGAAAGCGACGGGCTTGAGCACATTCACCGGAATTCCTTTGGCCTTGCATTCGTCGGAAATCGCGATGTTAAGCGCTTCATCTTCCGTCGCGGCGACGCAAAGATAGGCACAGGTGCAGTCCCCGCGGAAATACCGGCGGGGAATATAGCGGATTTTCCCCTCTTCGTCGAGGCGGCGCAGACCCTCGCACAGAGTGGGGCTGATCACCGTCACTTTGGCGCCGAACGCGAGCAGGGTCCGCGCCCGCTCCCAGGCAAATTCCCGCCGCCCAGCACGACACAGTTGTTTCCATGCAGATTGATATACAGAGGAAATCCAAGAGCCATGCCGTCACCTTCTTCACCGTCGTTGGATCATGGGGCCCAATTTTTATCTTGTAAAACACAAAAAGTTCGTTCTCTTACGACAGTATAGCATATTTGCCGATGCTTGACAAGCACAAATCCTTTACAAAACCCCGAGAAGGGAAATTCGGGCGGAATCGGGATGCAGCTCGACCGAGAATCCGCCTCCGTTCGGGGCCTGATAGCCATAGAAGGAGACAGGCGAGGAGTCCGGACAGAGATTCAAGCGGCTGAGCATGGCCATGATGCAGCCGCCGTGGGTGATTACCGCGACGGTTTTGGCCCCGCTTTTCCGACAGTCATCTGCTATTTTTTTGAGCGCCCCTCCAACCGGACGGTCAATGCCTGGCCGCTTTCGCCTCCAGGTGGCGGCAGCAGGCCGGCCGAATCCACCCAATGGCGGTAAGCGGGATCGTCTTTGAGCTGCTCGTATGTTTTCCCTCGAACAGGCCGAAATCCTGCTCCGACAGAGACGGCAGGGGACCGGCACCAGCATGGGATACAGGATTTGCGCCGTCTGCAGGTAGCGGAGGAGAGGGCTGGTGTACAGCGCCTCGGCGCGGGGGTACGGATGGGTTCCCTTCCGTTCGGTCAGTTCCCGCCGGCCCCGGTCGCTCAGCGGGGATTTTCCCTTTGCCCGATATAGCGGCCCTCCAGGTTTCCTGTGTCAGGCCGTGCCGGATGAGGTAGAGTGTCACAGCCATCATGCTCCTCCCGTTTTTTAGATCTGGTTTGGAATGAGACCGATGCTTTATGAGTTCGAAGAGTGAGAGGTTCAGCCGTCTTTCACCCTCACCCCGAGAAGGCGGGCCAGCTCCATGGCCTGCAGGGGAGAGACGACCGCGTCCCGCAGCTCGTCACCCGAGATGAGGATCCCCTCGAGCTGGTTGGCGGAGAAATCGATCCCCGCCAGACGGGTGCGGCAGAAATTGATTTTAACCAGCTTGCACGACTCAAATGAGAGGTCTTGCGGCACGCACTGTAAAAGACGCTTTCGGTCAGGTCGCAGCCGGAAAAGCGGACAGCTTTGAAGGGCGTCTCGGAGAAGTTGGCCATCCGGAGGGACTGCCCTCCAAAACGACATGGCGCATGGGACTGTGGACGAACGCGGTGCCCACCCCTTTGCAGTTTTCGAACCGGCAGCGGAGGAAGCCGCAGCCCGACAGTTCCGCCCCCGACAGATCGCAGCCGGAAAACACCACGTCCACAAAATCGGCGTGGTCGAACCGGCTGCCGGCCATCCGGACGCCGTCGAACCGGCAGCGCCGGAATTCCATACGGGACGGAAATTCCCCGACAGGACACCCTGGAGAAAGTGCCGGTCGGTGACGTCGTCGCCCGACGCCGCACAGACGGCCACAACCCCGGCCGGATCGCTGGACACGGGCAGATCGGCGGGAAGGGAAGGCGGGATGAGTTTCATGGCGGATAACCTCCGGTTTCCTTTTGATAGAACAAAAGCCTCGTCATTCCGACGAGGCTTTTTCAGACGGCGTTTATGCTTGGGCGCGTTTAGCGAGGGCGGACTTTCTCCTGGCGGCGGTATTCTTGTGCAGGAGTCCCTTCGCCACGGCCTGGTCAATTTTCTTGACGGCGGCCCGTACGGCCTCGTCCTTGTCAGCGGCCCCGGTTTCGATCGCCACGTTCGCCTTCTTGATCTGAGTCCGGAGGGCAGAGCGGTTGGCCTTGTTCTGCGCGGTCTTGGTCGCGATGACCTTCACACGCTTTTTAGCGGATTTGATATTGGGCACGGTAACACCTCCTCTGCCAATTCATTCCTTGAAAATCACGCACAAATTATCTTAGCATGTTCCGGTCAGAAAATCAACTCTTTTTTTGGGAATATTCCGGTTTTTTCTGCAAATACTCGAAAGGCGCGGGAAATGCCGGGATATATAGGCAAATCGCCGGACGAAGGGCCGGAATGGGCAGCGGGGAATCCGGCGGGGCAGATTTCCCGAACGGAAACGGTGCGGGTCCCCGGCTTATGGAAAGGAAGGACTTTGGATATGGAAAGGCGCACCGACCTGGCGCTGGAAGCCGCCGAACAGCCGGTCCGTCAGGAGGCGCTGACGGACGAGGACGTGGAACGGGACCGTTTCGTGCAGGGGCGTGCGGCGTTGACCCGCATCCGGATCCTGAGCGAACGGGGGAACGGGCGCTCGGGAAACCCCGCGGGACCTATATCACGGCCGAGCTTCCGGCTTTGACCGACAATGAAACGGAGCTGGAGGAAACCGCCCGTTTGATCGGGGGGCAGCTGGCATCTCTGCTTCCGGAGGAGGGACCGTGCTGGTCGTGGGCCTCGGAAACGAGGCAATTACCCCCGACGCCTTAGGGCCGCAGGCGGTCAAGATGGTGCTCGCCACCCGGCATATCAAGGTGAATTCGCCCGCGCCGCGGGACTCGACGACCTCCGTCCCACCGCCGTGATGGCCCCGGGAGTGCTGGGAAACACGGGGGTGGAGAGCGGCGAGATGGCGGAAGGGGTGATCGCGGTGGTCAAACCGGCCGCCGTGGTGGCGGTCGACGCGCTGGCGGCCCGCAGCCTGTCCCGGCTGGGCTGCACGGTCCAGCGCAGCGACACCGGCATTGCTCCAGGGTCGGGGGTGGGGAACAACCGGCGGGAGCTCAACCGGGATACCCTGGGGATACCCGTCATCGCGGTGGGGGTCCCCACCGTAGTGGACGCCGTGACTCTCGCGGAGGAGCTCACCGGGCGGGAAGATGCGGCCGATGCGGTGTCCCCCGCGGGGCTGGCATGATGGTGACCCCGCGGGAGATCGATTTGATGATCCGGCGGGCCTCCCGCCTGGTCGCCATGGCGATCAATGCCGCCCTGCAGCCCGATTACTCACCGCTCGAACTGGCCGCCGCCGCACAGTAGAGGAAAAATCGGACAAGCCGGATACAGGGGTCTAGCCGCCGGTTTTGCCGCATAGATATATAGCGGTGATGCCGTATGCAGAAAAAAGACGAAACGGGCCGTCCGGGCGGCCTTCAGTGTGCTGGCGGCCTCGGCCTGCCTGGCGGCCGTCTGCGGCGGGCTGAGCCGGAAGGCGCTGCTGGAATGGGGTGGACGGCTCGCCATGCTGTCGGTCGGTATCCAGCAGCCCGACGGGGGCGCCGAAGCGCTGAGCGGGCGGTTGGAACGAGAACCGGCGGCAGGGGAAGCAGCACAACGCCTCCCACGAGCGGAACCAAGCCTTCCGGGACGACCACGCCGCCGACCACCCTGCCGACCGAATGGGAAAACGGCATAGCGTGGCCGACCCTTCCCACGTTTCCAGAGCCGGTCATCCCTGAGAAATCCAGCGGCGGCACAGTGCTGACCGAGCAGTTGTCCCCGGGGAGCGACTTTGTTGACGGCGTCGCGGTGCGCAACAGCAGCGGGCTTACATTGGATATTGCGGATCTGCTCTCCCGCAAGCCCGCCATCTCGATCACCGACACGGCCGAACCGCAGGTACTGCTCATGCACACCCACACCACCGAATGCTATCTCGATTACGACGCGGGTTTTTACAACGATTCCGACCCGACCCGGACTTTGGATGAAACCAAAAACGTGGTCGCGGTCGGAGAGGTGGTCGCCGCGCAGCTGCAGGCGGCGGGGATCGGGGTTGTCCATGACAAGACGGTGCACGATTCGCCGCAGTATACGGGTGCGTACGACCGGTCCAAGGCGACGGTGCTGAAAAACCTGAGGCGTATCCCACCATCCAGGTGGTACTCGATATCCACCGCGACTCGATCCAGAGGGATGCGAGCAGCAAGGTCAAGCCCACGGCCGAAATCGGGGGGAAAAAAGGCGGCCCAGATGATGATCGTGATGGGGATGATGAACACCGCTTCGGTTCCCCACCCGGATTGGCAGGAGAACCTGTCCCTGGCCGTGCGGCTGCAGCAGGAGCTGCATACCCGGTATGAGGGGTTATGCGGCCGATCTCGCTGGTGGGCAATGCGCGGTATAACCAGCAGCTCACCCATGGTTCGATCCTGGTGGAAATGGGGAGCGAGGCCAACACGCTGGAGGAGGCCATGGTTTCCGGCCAGATGCTGGGACGCGCGCTCGTCAAAGTGCTGGGGGATTTGAAAGCGATGGCGTAAAGAGGCCGGAAGGACGGGACAAAATGACGAAGCAAAAAAGGAAAGCGGCGAAAAAAGAGCCGGACACGCGCGTTCGGCAGCGCGTTCATGCTCACCCTTTGCCTGCTGATCCTGGGCTGCGGTTTTTTCGTGGCGGATATCAATACCCGGCAGATGACCTTCGGCAATACCGAGCCGCGGCTGGAATACGCGGTGGAAAACGGTGTTCTCCGGCTCAAGGCCGTCGACGGACGGACCGTGGAGCTTCCCCGTCCGTCCGGGAATGGGCTGGGCGGATCTGGAATCTGCTGCCCGCCCGCTGGCGGGCGGCGGCCTGCCTGACCCAGGCCGAGCAGGAGCTGGTCCCCGAGTTGCTGGATGCTTTTGGAACCCTCCCCGCAGGACGGGGATTCATAAACGAGCAGGCGCCGGTTTGCCGGCGCCTGCTTTTGACCGCCCATATGTGAGGTGAAACGCCGGCGTTTCACGGCGCGGACACGCGCGGCCAATGGCGGCTGCAAGGTGCCGCCGCAAAGTAAAGATGATACAAAAAAGATCCGCCTGTTGAATCGGATTGAGGACTTGAACCCGCGTAAAACTTTAAAGATGAAAGCCACAACAGGCTTACAGTTGGATTTGATATATCTGAAGAATATTTCCGGACGCTTTATCGGCAATCTCTTCTACGAGTGTACCATTATTATTCAAGATGGTTTTGCTGATCCCGTATTATCTTTATCGCAGCTAATCACGACCGGATTGATACCATGACGTTTCAGGATTGGCAAAGCCATGGACAGCATGATTGTAGCATATCCTTTTTTCTTCGCTCAGACGGACGAATGCCATAACCGATATGACCGTCAGTGCCTATGTGATTTGCGTCTTTTTTTAGGGCGAAGCTGATTGCCCCTAATATTCTTTGTTCATTAATAAAAAAATACAATTCTTGTCCAGCGCGTTTATCTTCATCAATCCAATTTAGCCACTCTTTATAAGATACAATGCGTTTCTGCGAATAACAGTATCGCCGTAATGCTCCAGGATTCAATCTGCCGCCAAAATTTTCCCATTCGTTCATCATTTTTTCGTATTGATTCTTGTATTCAATAGACGGTTGCACCAACTCAAAGTGCATCATTCTCCTCTACATCCTTTTTTAAAATTCTTTCCATAACTTTAACTATATGAGCAAGAAAAAAATCATGTTATTTCGGCATTATTCTGACGGGAGCAGTCCAATCTGAACGCAAGACGATATAATTCCGGTTTTGAAAGCGTTTTTGGAGCTGCTTGGCAAAAAACTCACTGTTCCCGACATAAGAAAAGCCGCATTTTTCGATGACCCTTTTGGACTGCGAGTTTGTTTCAAAATGGCTGCAAGTCAGCGCCTCGAGTCCGCAGCGTTCAAAGCAGAAGGCCATTACGGCCTTTACCGCTTCAGGCATCAAGCCGTTTCCCCAATACGCTTTCGACAATACATACCCGATCTCTTTCACTTTCAAATTTTTGGCGCGGTCGTCGCCATTTGCCCAGGATTCGTGTAATCCCAACGATCCAATCACCTTATCGTTGTCTTTGTTAACCACCGCGAATACATTTTTTCGCGGATAAAACCATGCAGGATTTGACGGGTGGTTTCAGGGTTTCATGATGCTTCCACCCGGCCATTTCCCCCACGCCGTCGACCGAGGCATACTCGAAAAAATCATCCACGTCCTCCTCCGCCATCCGCGCAGCAGAAGCCGGTCGGTTTCGAGAACAACTTTTGAAATATCCACCGTTATATCCATGCCCGTTCCTCCTTCAGTCCACGTTGTGAGATGCCTGGATCGTATTCAAAGCGGCATTATTTCAGGCCGATTCCGGCGAGGACCTCGTTCGTCGTCATGCCGGAGTCCTGATAGGCGAGTTCCCCGATGTCGAACGGCAGCGCGCCGCCGCCCCGCAGGCGGATCAGCCGGGCGTTCATCCGCAGGCGGTCCGCGCTCGCCTGGATAGAGGCCCGGACCGCCGCCTGCCCGATGGTGTCCGCGTCCTGCAGAATCTCCTCCAGACCGCCGAAGCGATGGAGCAGCGCAGCCGCGGTCTTGGGACCGACACGGTCGGCGCCCTTGATGTTGTCCGACGGATCGCCGACGAGGGCCTTGAAATCGGCAAAGAGGCCGGGGAGATCCCGAACCGGTCCAGGACATAGGCCGTGTCGCAGAGCACGGTATGCTCGCCGCGGTACCGCAGAACCGTCACGGTTTTGCCGATGAGCTGGAAGAAATCGCTGTCGAGGGAGGAAATGACGATCGGGATCCGGCCGCGGTACCGGCCGACATAGCCGGCGATGGCGTCGTCGGTTTCCCCGTCCGTCGTTTCGGCGTGGCGGATCCCCATGAAATCGAGAGCCGCGACGATGTCCGGAAGCTGTGAAAAGGGGTTGTCGTCGTCCGGGACCGCCGTGTAATCCACGCGATTGGCTTTGTAAGCGGGGTTCAGCTCCGCCCGCCCGCCCGGATGCTCGCCGTCGAAGAGGACGAGCAGATGGGTGGGCGATACCCGCCGAACGATTTTGAGCAGGGCGCCGGTGAAGCCCAGGGTGCCCTGGATCGCTTTTCCCTCCTTGTTCCGGATCCTGGCCGGCATCCCGAAAACATCTGGAACAACAGGTTGTGGCCGTCGATCAGGAGAAGGGTGGGGCGGTCCGGCGCGTCCCCGTTATTCCCAGTCCTCCGCAGAGGACGCCCGCCCGGTCAGTCACCGTATCGCCGGGCGGTCAGGAACCGCTCGCTCAATAGCCGGACGAGAGGGACTGCACGCCAGTGGGCTGGCTGGGATTATTGCAGGAGACGAATTGGCCGCTGCCGATATAAATGCCCACGAAATCGGCGGTGCCGCCGATTTCGTTTGAGAACACGACGATGTCACCGGCCTGCAGAGCGTCCCTACCGACTTCCCTGCCGCCGGCCGCCATGGCGGAAGCCTTGCGCGGCACGGTGATGCCGTTCTGCCGGTAACAGTAATAGACGAACCCCGGATTGTCGAATTCAGCGGGGCCGACGCCTCCGAGCTTGAAGGATGTGCCCACCAGCGAATTGGCGAGGGCGGCGATGGCGCTGCCGGTAGCGCTCGAGCCCGGATCGGGCTGCACGGTGGGGACGGCGGTTCTGGAAGACGCAATGGCGGGGGGCCGACGGGCCGACGCCCGTGCTCGCGGGAGAGGAGGGAGCCGTGGTGGTCCGGCCGCTGCCGGGGGCTTTTCGTAATCATGGTAGGAGCGTCTCTCCCGGCCTCGCCGCATCCGGTAAGCAGAACCGCGGCGAGCAGGACGGCGGCGAAGGCAGCCGGCATGCGTGTGCGCATATGCATCATCCATCCTTTCGCAAACGGCCGGACCTCCGGCCCGGCTTTGCTTCCAGTTTACCGGATGCTCTCCAAAAATGCAAGGGATCCCGCCTTCAAAAATAGCGGAAACGCTTGTATGGGAACTGGGAAATGGTATACTAAGCCCAGTTCGGCCCACCGGCCCCACCGGCCGGCTGCCCAAGCGGGCGGAAAGCCCGCCCGTACGCGTTTGCGTGATAAAGGAGAATCGCATGCTGACTGTATCCCATCTGACCAAGCGGTATAAAAAGCTGCTCGCCAACGACGATTTGAGCTTCACGGTCGGCCCGGGCGAGATCACGGTCCTGGCCGGGCCCAACGGCGCGGGCAAATCGACGGCGATCAAATGCATCGCCGGGCTCCTGCGGTATGAAGGAGCATCCGGATCGGCCCTTATCCGAACAAGCAGCTGGAGGCCAAGCGCATGTTCGGATACATACCGGAGATCCCGGCCCCTACGACACCCTGACGGTGGACGAGCACCTGGAATTCATCGGCCGGGCCTATCAGGTGCCGGACTGGCGGGAGAGGGCCGATGCCCTGATGGAACGGATGGAGCTGGCAGACAAGGGCAAAAAGCTCGGCAAGGAGCTGTCCAAGGGAATGCAGCAGAAGCTGAGCATTTGCTGTGCCCTGCTGCCCCTCCCCCAAGGCGGTGCTGTTCGACGAACCGCTGGTGGGGCTGGATCCCCACGCGATCAAGGAATTGAAGGACACGATCCGGGAGCTCAAAGAACGCGGGCAGTGCGGTGCTCATCAGCACCCATATGATAGACAGCGTGGACGAGTTCTGGGACAAGGTCCTTATCATGATGAATGGCCGGATCGCGGCGATGCGGACCCGCACGGAGATCGAACAAAACAGGGGAAAACCTCGAACAGCTCTTCTTCTCCATCACCGAGGGACCCGCGGCGGACGGCGGGAAGGGGTGAGACGATGGGCGCCCTGTTTTACATGATGCGCAAGCGGGCTGAAGAATTCCCTGCTCGAGCTGCTGCACCAGCCCGGCCGTCTCGTCGCCTATCTCTTCGTGCTCGGGATGCTGCTCTTTTCCGGGCTCACGAATATGCGGTCTCCGGCCGGGCCGGACGCGTATACGGATATCCGCCTGCTTGAAGGGATCTACCTCGGCCTGCTTCTGCTCATCACCGTCCCTCCCTGCTCGTCGGGCTGCGGTCGGGGGCGAACCTGTTCACTCTGTCGGATGTCAACAACCTGTTCATCTCCCCCGGTCTCCCCGCGGAAGATCCTGCTGTACGGGCTGCTGCGGCAGATGGGGACCTCGCTGCTGATGATGGTGTTTTTTCTTCTCCTATGCCGGCATGGCCGTGCGGTCCTTCGGGCTCACGCCCCTCATGGCGGTGCTGCTGATCGCGGGTTTCGCGGTCACGGTTTTCCTCGTGCAGCTCCTGACCATGCTGATTTACAGCTTTTCAAACGGCAGCCCCGCCCGTATCCGCGGCGTCAAGACCGTGCTGATCCTACTGGTGGGGCGGCTTTGGCCGCTGTCGGCGTTCCGCTGCTGCAAAACGGGCTTGGCCCCGATTCCCTGTATGCGGCAGTCTCCCAGCCACTGCTCGAGTGGATCCCCCTTTGTCGGCTGGATGAAGGGCCTCCTTCTCGCTCTGGGAGGGACGGACGCTGTGGGCCGCGGGATTCGGCGGCCTGCTTTTGGGCGGGACGGCGGGGGTCGTCGCGCTGTTCCTGCACATCGAGCCGGATTATTACGAGGACGTACTCCAGAACGCCGAAACCACTTATGAAATCCGGGCGGCGGCAAGGAAGGCCGCGTGACCAACGCGGGAGGCGGCCGGGAGATCAAGGTCGGGATACCGGCATCGGCCGGGGATGGGGCGCCTCCGCCTTTTTCTTCAAGCATTTGCGGGAGATGCGCCGCCGCAGCCGGCTCGTGTTTGTCGGCGGATCCACCCTTCTGCAGCTCGCCGGCGGGGTGATTCTGGCGCTGGTGCTCCGTTTCGCGGGCGGCGGCGAGATGTCCCCCGGCATGGTGATGATCATGGTCACCACCATGTGCCTCTACATCCTGCTCTTCACCAACTCCGCCGGCGAATGGGGCCGGGAGCTGGGCTGCCGTATTCTACCTCGTGCCCGCCGGCCCGTTTGCAACAAGCTGCCCTGGGCCAGCCTGACCAGCCTGATCAAACCGCTGGTGGACGGGGTGGTCATCTTTCTCGGCGTCGGGATCGCCGCGGAGCCAGGCCATTCACCACCGTCATGTGCATGCTGCTGTACGCGAGCTTCGGGGCGCTGTTCACCGCCGCGAATATCCTGTCCCAGCGGCTGTTCGGCAAGGCCGGCAACCAGGGCCTGCTGTTGTTTTTATATGTCCTGATGCTGATGATCCTGGTCCTGCCGGGACTGGCGGGCGGCATCACCCTCGGCGTGCTCATGGATATGGGGATCCTTCCCGCCACGCTGCCGACCGCGATCATGGCCTTGCCCATGATCGTCTGGAACCTGATGGCATCTTTCGGCATCTACGCCCTCTGCCGGGGCGCCCTGCACGACATGGAGGCCCAGTGAGGCCTTTTCAATTCATCTTGAGGTATGCAATCATGGCTGAAATCCGTCCCTTCCGCGCCCTGCGTTTCACACCCGAGGCCGGCGACATGCGGGAGCTCGTCTGCCCGCCCTACGACATCATTTCCGAATCCCAGCGGCTGTCCTATCTCAAACGGAACCCGCACAATATCATCCGTCTGGAGCTGCCCCGGGACGGGCGGACCCCTACGCCGAGGCGGGGCGGACCCTGCGGGAGTGGCTGGAGCAGGGCATCCTGCGGCAGGACGAGCAGCCGGCGTTCTATTGCTATGAAATCGCGTTTGATCTGCCGGGAATGAGCGACATCAGCGGCATGATGGGCGGGCGGCGCAGCGTGGCCGGCCTGATCGCGCAGGTCAAGCTGGAGAATTCTCCAAAGGGATCGTGCTTCCTCACGAAGAAACCTTGTCCAAAGCCAAGGCCGACCGGTTCGAGCTGATGAAGGCCACCGGCTGCAATTTCAGCGATGTATATGCCCTGTATATGGACGACGGCGGGGAGATGGAGACTCTTGATACGCTGGAGCTCATCATGCGGGAGGCCCCGCTGACTGAAGTGACCGACGAGGCGGGGCTTGTCCACCGGCTGTGGGCCGTGACGGATCCCACTCTGACCGCCGCGATTCAGGCGCGTTTCGCCGATACCAAGCTCTATATCGCCGACGGCCACCATCGGTATGAGACCGCCCTGCGTTACCGGGACACCTTGCGCGCCGAGGGGGTGCCGGAGGGGACGGATGCGGATTATATTATGATGATGCTCGTGGAGATGGATCATCCGGGCCTGGTAGTGCTGCCCACCCATCGGCTGATCCGGGGCCTGCAAGGTTTTGACCCGGCCGCCCTGCTCGAAAGCTGCCGGGCCGAGTTCGACGTACTCCCCGGCCTGACGCTGGAATCCCTGGATGAAACCCTGGAAAACGCCTATCAGGCCGGGCAAAAGCGTTCGGCTTTTACACGGGCGGGGAATCCTTTACGCTGCTGACCCTGCGGGACGAGGCCGTGATGGATGCCGCCCTGCCGGAGCTTGTCGCCCGCCTCCCGGCATCTGGACGTCAACGTGCTTCATACCCTGATTCTGGAGCGGCGCCTGGGTATCGATAAGCGGAATATGGCGGCCGGCGTTAATCTGACCTATACCCGTTCCCTGCGGAGGCGCTGGACGATGTCGAAGCGGGCGCCTATCAGGCGGCATTCCTCCTCAATCCCACCCGGGTGGAGGAGATCCGGGACGTGGCCGCCGCCGGGGAGAAAATGCCCCAGAAGTCTACCTATTTCTATCCGAAGCTGATCACCGGCCTGACGATGAATCGGCTGCGCTGAAAAAGCGCCGGTCTGCGGTCCACGCGCAGGCCGGTGTCTGACTCTTGCCGGCAAACGCGTGTTCAGGAGATGCCGTCCTGGGCCTCGAAATCATACGACGAAACCCCGTCTTCTATGATGAGGGAGGAACGAGACCATGGAATTCGAGGAATGCGCATGGTGCCAATCCTGGAACTAGGCCCCAGTCAACTATATCTGGATCAGAGCAAAATAGAGGCTGTGGAAACATGGTTCCATCCAGAGGATATGGCGGCGTACGAACCTTGGCCGGTACATCATTTTGGGAATGGACGATACACTCTCACGGACGGGCACAGCCGTTGTTATGCCGCCTATAAAGCAGGCATTTCACGCATACCGGTTGTATACGACACGGAGGTATCGTGTCCGGGGAAATAGGGGGGACGGCTGTATCGCGCCGATATCGCATGGTGTGAGCGGTTCCACGTGAAAAGCATTCGGGATCTGCAAAACCGCATTCTCCCTCATGAGACCTATCGGAGACTTTGGCAGGAACGCTGTGAGAGGAGTTACAATCTGTTGACTTTAACCACAGAAGGAGAAAGAGCCGTCATCCGGAAAAAGAGCTCCTGGATTGTTTTTGTATGGAGCGGCCGCGGATTTATCCCGGATGTATTTTGAGAATTCCGATGGAGATTTGTTTATGTTGAAGAATCGCGTTCTCTGTCCGGAGTATCCGTGACATGCCATCCAACTTTTCAACCTTTCTGCAGGAACCCCGGACGGGCCATTATGGCCCGTCCGGGGTTCCTGCAGAACTTTCTGAATCACCATGCTGAGGCATGCGGGTGATGGAAAAGCAAGATTTTATGATTCAACAACAAGCGATATGTCCGATGTGCTTCAAATCCAATCTCCCACAACAGAACCGTCCGCAGGCTGGCTCTGTTGCGTTCAGGGCCGGCTCTGTGCCGCCTTTTTTGTGCCTTGATGACCTTGAGGCGGGAGAAATCCTCCCGTTCCTTCTCTTCCAGCGAATCGGTGATGTATTTGACGGTGGAGGTCAGGCGGGGCAGGATGATATTTTTCAACGCGTTGGCCCGTTTTTGGGTTTTGTTGACCGCCGTGGCCAGACGATAGACGCTGTTTTCCACCTCGGCCAGCTCCGCCGTGAGTTTTTTCACCTGATCGAACCGGATGTACGCCCTCGTCGATAAGGGCGCTGGAATTCATGAAGCCGTAGGACAGGACGACCGGTTCGGGATCGAGATGGACGATGGGGATTTCCACCCCCATGACGCTGCGGGCAGAGAGCGACAGCCCGTTTTCCACCGGTACGGCGTCGGCGATGTCATCACAGATGCCGTGGGCCACGTTGGCCCGCTGCAGGGCGAGATAGGCCTGCGCGTAGGTCGAATCGATCCGGGACTGGATGGCGGAGGCGCGGTCGATCAGCGTCATCATCTCCTGCACGATGATATTCCGCTTGCGGTCGAGGAGCTCGAAGCCGACTTTGGCCAGCGCCAGGGATTTTTTGGTGTTGATGAGATTGCCTTTGGTGGGGAAACCTGTTCGGCCATGGCGCGGGAGCCTCCTTTCCCTTAAGGGATAAACGGTCACGGCGTCCCGGCGACGGGGAGGGCCGGATCGGGATGATAGTACTTGTCGAGGGTTTCGCTGTCCACGCGGTCCAGCTCCTCCCTGGGCAGGGTGGACAGCAGCTTCCAGCCCAGATCCAGCGTCTGGTCGATAGAGCGGTTGACATCCATGCCCTGGTTGATATACTGCTCGTCGAACATCCGGCCGAAAGCCAGGAGCTGCTTGTCGGTGGGGACAGCTCTTCTTCCCCGATGACGGAAGCGAGGGAACGGGCTTCCTGCACTTTGTTGTAGCAGGCAAAGAGCTGGTTCGAGACACGGCAGCGTGATCGGCCCGCGTAAAGCCCTCGCCGATGCCGTCCTTCATCAGGCGGGACAGGGAGCGGCAGCACCGACACGGCGGATAAAGCCGCGGCTGTCGAGGGAACGGTCCAGCACGATCTGCCCCTCGGTAATATATCCTGTCAGATCGGGAATGGGATGGGTGATGTCGTCGTTGGGCATGGTCAGGATGGGGATCTGCGTGACGGAGCCGCGTCTTCCCTTGATCATGCCGGCCCGCTCGTAAATCAGAGACGCGAGATCGGAATAGAGATAGCCGGGATAGCCCTTCCGGCCGGGGATTTCTCCTTTGGAGCGGAGAATTCCCGCAGCGCCTCGGCGTAAGACGGTCATATCGGTGAGGATGACGAGGATGTGCATACCCAAATCGAAGGCCAGCTATTCCGCGGCGGTCAGAGCGCAGCGGGGGGTGAGGATCCGTTCGATAATCGGATCGCTGGAGAGGTTCAGGAACATGGCTACCCGGCCGAGACGCCGCTATCCTCAAAGGAGCGGCGGAAGTAATCGGCCACGTCGTTGGTGACGCCCATGGCGGCGAACACGATGGCAAAGTCAGCGGAACCATCCTGCGTCGGTCACTTTCGCCTGGCGGACGATCTGGGCGGCCAGCTCATTGTGCCGCATACCCGATCCGGAAAAATCGGCAGCTTCTGTCCGCGGATCAGCGTCATCATACAGTCGATGGAGGACACGCCGGTTTGATAAAGTTCCGGGGATACACCCGGGACACCGGATTAATGGCGGAGCCGTTGATATCCCGCCGGACGACGGGGAACGGCTCCCCCAGTCCGTCGGCGGGACGGCCCGCGCCATCGAAGATGCGGCCGAGCAGTTCGGGAGACAGAGGCATTTCCATGGGGTGCCCCTGCAGCCGGGTGCGGGTATTGTCCAGGGCGAGGCCATGGGTGCCTTCGAACACCTGGATGACCACCCGGTCTCCCTCCATCTGCACGATACGGCCGGAGCGTTCGGTACCGTTTTCCAGACGGATGAGGACCGTTTCTTCAAAGGTGGCGTCTCGGATACCGTCGAGGGATAATCAGGGACCCGTTGATCTCCTTGACGCCGATATAATCGATGATCATAGGCTTCATCCTTTCGAGTGGAAGTGCGGGGCGAACATTACGCCGGCCGGGAGGCGCGCAGGTCCGCGAAGGTCCGGTCGATATCCGCAGTGTAGGCGTCGAGGAGCTCCGGCTGATCGTTCGGGACATCGTACTTGATCCGGGCCGCCTTGTCGAACAACCGGTCGCCAGGATTGTGGAAAGGGGCACCTGCGCGGCCACGAGGCCCTGGAGGACTGGTAGAGATACAGCATGACCTTCATCATCCCCAAGCTGTTTCCAGGGGGACATAGGTGTCGTCCTTGTGATAGGCGTTCTGCTGGAGGAATCCGACCCGGATGACCCGCGCGATTTCGATGACCAGCTTCTGGTCGTCGGGAAGGACATCGGCGCCGATGAGCTTGACGATCTCCATCAAGCTTGCTCTCCTCCTGAAGGAGCTGGGCGATCTGGCTGCGGCAGGCGAGAAAATCGTCCCCGACGTTTTGGGTATACCAGGGGTGAGGTCGCCGAGATATTCGCTGTAGCTCTGGGTCCAGTTGATGGCCGGATAGTGACGGGCATAGGCCAGGGCTTTATCCAGCGCCCAGAAACAGCGGGTGAAGCGCTTGGTGTTCTGGGTGACCGGTTCGGAAAAGTCGCTCCCCTGGGGAGAGACGGCGCCGATGATGGTGACGCTGCCCCTCGGCCCGGATAGGTTTCCATCATGCCGGCCCGCTCGTAAAATTCAGATAGGCGGGAGGGCAGATAGGCGGGGAAACCCCTCTTCCGCAGGCATTTCTTCGAGGCGGCCGGAAATTTCGCGCAGTGCTTCGGCCCAACGCGAGGTGGAATCGGCCATCATGGCCACGTCGTAGCCCATGTCGCGGTAATATTCCGCCAAGGTAATCCCTGTATAAATCGACGCCTCGCGGGCGGCGACCGGCATGTTGGAGGTGTTGGCGATGAGGGTGGTGCGGTCGGTCATGGGACGGCCGGATTTTCGGATCGATCAGGCCGGAGAATTCCTCCAGCACCTGGGTCATCTCGTTGCCCCGCTCCCCGCAGCCCACATAGACGATGATATCCGCGTCGCACCATTTGGCCAGCTGATGCTGGGTCATGGTTTTGCCGGTGCCGAAGCCGCCGGGAATCGCGGCCGTGCCGCCCTTGGAGATGGGGAAGAGGGTATCGATGACCCGCTGGCCCGGTGATGAGGGGCCGGTCGGCGTAGAGGCGCCGCCGGATGGGGCGGGGAATCCGGATGGGCCACTGCTGGCAAAGGGAGGGTCGTGGGGTGCTCCTGGCGTCGTCCACCAGGACGGCGATGGTGTCGGACCGATAGGGGCCGTCGGGCCTTACTTCCACCACCTCGCCGGACAGGCCGGGCGGCACCATGCATTTATGGAGGATAATCGGGGTTTCGGGACAGGTCGCGTAGACGGAGCCGCCGGTGAGGCGGTCGCCCGGCTTCACCGTCACCGTGACGTCCCAGGTTTTGTCCTCATCCAGGGCCGAGACCGACACCCCCGGCTGATGAAGTCGCCGGATTGTGCGGCGATCGCTTTCAGAGGCCGTTCGATGCCGTCGAAAATATTGTCAGGATCCCAGGGCCCAGGGTGGCGCACAGCGGGCCGCCCGTCGTATGCACCGGTTCACCCGCATGAAGGCCGGTGGTGTTTTCATAACCTGGACGGTGGTCTGCCGGTCATTGATGCCGATGACCTCGCCTACCAGCCGGTCTTTTCCCACCAGGACCGTTTCCATCATGGACAGACCGGTTTCCCCGAGCAGGGTGACGACCGGGCCGTTGATACCGTATATGGTATTGCTCATGCAGGATCACGCCTTGGTTGTAAACCGATGAATGCGCCGCGCCGGCGGGACGTTTCCGGGAATACACGCTGCCGCCGGAGGGGCCATGAGATTTATGGCCAGAGGAACGTGGACACCCAAATCATCGACTGATACGATAAAGGATTTGAGGGGTATGAAAGGACCGGGACGGTCATCCGACGGTCAGGCCGGAATGGGAGACGAACCACTCCCGCTGGCTTTCGAGGCGGGTGTCGAGGGTATCGTCGGCAAGCATGCCCGCCGCGGCGTTGACGCCGCGCATCCCGCCGAGCACGATATCGTCCGCAAGGCCGATGGATGCGCCGGGAGGGCAGAGGGGGCGCAGGATATCGAGCAGCGCCCCGTCCCGGCGGGCGATTTCAAAAACCGTCCCTTCGGCCGGCAGCACCTTTGCGAGTGCGGCCAGTGACTTTCAGGTGTTCGATAGTAGGGAGGCGTCTCCACATAAGCGCGCAGCGCGGCTTCGGCATCGGCAAAAATCCGTTCCGTCATATCCCGACGCAGGGCGAGCAGCTCCTTGCGGGCCTCCAGATCCCGGCGGGACATCTCACGGCTCATCTGGTGGCGCAGGTCCGCCCGCTCCTTCTGGATGAGCTGATAGGAGTCGCGCAGGACCTCCTGCTCGGCGTTCTGCAGGCGTTCGGACTTGAAATCCTCCACCTCCCGGTGGATCTTGTCCCGCTGCTCCTGCGCGTACTGGGTGATGGCCTGCACAAATTTGCTGATTTTCTCGTCGCTGTTCGCCATGTGTTTCACTCGTGCGGTCAGATCTTGATGCCGATAGCCTACGCACGTAACGGGTGATGGAATCCTTGGCACGGCCGCCGCCGTGCCGGTCGGGAATCTCCACGATCAGGGGGCGGGCGCGGTGGAAGATCATCCACCAGCGGGCCGCACAGCTTTGACGAGCTGCTCGGTCATCAGGATGACGGCGATATCCTCCTGCACGTGCATAGCGTCGGACAAGGCCCGGTTGACCTCGTCGGGTTCATGGACCACCACGCCCTCGATGCCGGTCAGGCGCATCCCCAGCCGGGTGTCGTTGTTGTCGCTGATAAGGAAAAAGCGCACGGCGGGCGCCTCCTTCCGGTTGATTTGCGGGAGATATTTGGGCTTTATCCGAATCTGCTGCGGGCCGGTCCCTGTACGCCATCCTATACAAACGTCGTGTTGGACTGGCCCGGGGAACGCTACCGGCTGGACCCGGACCGCCTTGGTTTTTCGGCTGCGGGAAGGACTTGCCCAGCCGCGCGGTCCTCCGTGGACCACCACGCCGGAACATATCAGATGCCAGACGCATTTGCGTCGCCGAATGGCGCTGATGACATAAAACGCCAGACCCGGAATTGCGTTGCTTCACAGATACGGGAAGGGTCTGGCCTGACATGGCATCAGGCAGAGGATCGAGATCAGCAGGCCGTACAAGCCAAACCTTCGCCCAGCGCCACGAAGATGATGGATTTACCAAAGGATTTCGGATCCTCCGCCGTGGCGCCGATGGCCGCCGGGGCCGCTGCCGCGACGGCGATGCCGCCGCCGAGGCCGCAATGCCCACCGCCAGGCCCGCGCCGATGTATTTGCCGATGTTTTCATCCTTCTGCGAAACCGTCTCCGGCGGCCTGCTCGGTGGCCGCGGCACCGTTGCCAGCCTCATCCGCGGGCGCGGCCGAGGCCCCTGAAGGGCAGGCCATGACGCACACGGCTAGGATCAGGGCCAGGGACAGGAAGTGGATGGCCATAGCGCGGCGGGGCGTCTTGCCCTTTTTCACCAGGATGATGGAAACGGCGACGGACAGCGCGAGCAGGGTGACCGGAATCAGAAACAGAAATGGGTTCATGATAGTTCCTCCTTTGGTTGACATGCATGTTTTATGTCGGAACGGGATCATTTCCCGGGTTTCGTATCCGCGGCCAGGGACAAGGGCCTAAACGACCGACCGTCGCCGTTGTAATACCGGCTGAACATTTCATAAAATTCGAGGCGCATGACCTGGATGGCGACGAGGAGGGCCTCCATCACCATCACGAGGGCGTTGCCGATGATGACGGCCACGGTAAAGCCGAAAGCGTGGAACATATTGCCGATGGCAAAAACCGCCATCATCATGCCGGCGTGCACCAGCACGAACGCGCCCACCCGCAGGAAAGACATGGTATTGGACAGGTACGAGAGCAGTGATTTCGAACAATTCAAAAAGTTCTGCAGGATGAACTCCCCCCATTTTCCGGCTTCCAGTCGGGTCTCCCGCCGCCAGGCGGCCGAGGGGCTCCGCAGAAAGATCAGCAGGAGGGGAGCACGATAAGCGCCAGTACGTAGGGGACGCTGATCAGGTGCAGGCCGATGAACTGGCCGCCCAACCCAGCCACCAGGGAGGCGTAGAACACAAGCCCCGCGATGCCGTTGGGGCCGAAGAGGCCGCTTTCATAATCCCGGCGGCGCAGGCTTGAGACGATGTTGAGCACCATGGCGACCATGATGAGGAACAGGCCGATCAAAACGGCGCCGAGGATGATGTTGACCGTCATAGAAGGGTTCATCACCTCGATGGGTTTTTCCTCCAGGCCGAACAGGGCGTGATAGAGGGGATCGAGCACATGCTCAAACCCGAATACCGAGCCGAACACCAGGCCGAACACCGCCGAGGAGATGCCGCAGGGAATGAGGATGCGGCCAACCGCCATTTTTTGTATTTCCACATCAGCCAGCCGATGACGGCCACGCAGACGCCCTGGCCGAGATCGCCGAACATGATGCCGAACAGGATGGTGTAGGTGATAGCGACGAAGGCGGTCGGATCGATCTCGTTGTAGCGGGGCAGGCCGTACATATCCACGAAAAATTCGAAGGGCCGGAAGAGACGGCAGTTGCGCAGCTTGACTGGCGGCACGTGGTGGGTGTCCGAGCTCGGCTGCTCGAAGGAATACTCGATGCCGTCGACCTTGTCGAGAGCGGCGCGCAGGGCCCTCCTCCCGATGGGGCAGCCAGCCGGCAAGGATGAATTTGTCGTTGTAGCGGGCCGCATAGCGGCGCACGCTGAAATAATAATCCAGCTCCTTGAGCTGGCTGTACACCTGCTGGCAGCGGGAAGCCTCGGACTGCCAGTAATCGGCGAGTTTTTTCTGCGCCTCCGCGGTATCCAGCGCGACCCGCTCGAGTTCCTTTTTTCAGGTTTTCGACGATCTCATCGGGGGTGCCGACCGCGGAAGGGATACGCAGCCGTTCAAAATAGAGGCTCGAGAAGATCCGGTCGACCTCGGCGGCCGCCTCCATCGGGGCGAAATACACACCCCAGTAATACTCGCGTCGGTGACGCCGGGGAAAAAAGAGGACGTATGGATTGTCGTTGTAGGCTTTGAGCTTTTCAAAGCTCTCCTTCGGCAGGCGGCCGAACCGCACCTTGATGGTTTTGCAGGAGAGGATGTCCTCGAGCTCGATATCCAGCCCCTGAAGTGCTCGAACTGTTCGAGGTCTTTGGAGAGTGACTCCTGTCTGGCCGCGAGATCCGTCCGCTGCCGGGACAGCTCAGCAACCGTCGAAGAGAAATCCTGGACATAATCGGCCAGCTCCTGGTCCGACAGGGTTTCGGGCAGATCGGTCAACGCGAGCGTCCCGCCGGCCCGGCCGGCAGCCGCCTCCAGACGGCTGAGGGGATCGGCGTAAGGATTGTCTTCCTTGATCGCGGCAAAGCCGGAGGTGTCCGAGAAAAAGGTCAGGGCGTCGTCCGGTTGAAAGACGCCGCAGCTTCCGCACACCCGGACCACGGCATCTAGGTTTTGCATATGCCCGATGATGCTGACAAGTTTCATTTTGGCTACAGCCACGGGATCACCTCCTTAATGTTCGACGAGGACCAGCATGGGTTTAATTTCTTCTGGGGACAGACCGTAGCGGATGCCCTCGATAACGTTGATGATGTCATCGAGCTCCACCTCGGTGATGAGGACATAGGAAACCAGCACCACCATGGGATGGATGGAAAATGCATGTCGTGCCGTGCGTTGAAATAGGGGACACGGTGATACAGATCGTGGACGAAGGTGCGGTGTGCTTCAGGAAGCTGCCGCCCCGCCGGGGTGGTGAAGAACAGGGAGAGCACCTCGTCCGCCGTGGAGGCCTGCAGCATCCGTTCGAGTATCTTTCGCGGGATGGTGCCGCCGGACGGAAGAAGCTGGGAACGGATGGTGTCAGGATCGGCGCCGAAATAGGTTTTTAACCGCAGGATGCGGGAGACGTTCTGGGCGTCGATCTGGGGAGCCGCACAGGCGGAGCAGTTCTTTGTGCAGATCCCCTTCGTATCGTTTACAATTGACAGGAGGGTATGCATCAGCCGGGTGTACAGCGCGTTTTCGATGGACGTGAAGGGATGCGCCCCTCTTCCGGCGGAAAGCGTTCCAGGATCGCGCGGTACGGCGTATTCCCCAGGGCGTCGAGAAGCTCGGCGTAATTTTTCGAGTGCGCCATGCGGGCAAGGTCGAGATGGGTGTGACCGTTTAGGAACATCGGCATGGCGAAAAAGAATTCCTGGGTCCGGCCGGCGCTCATCAGCCGCAGGCAGGCGAGGATCTGCTGGATTTCAGCCAGCTGGATGAGATAGTCGGACATCCGCATCCCCACCGTCCGGTCATAACGGGAGAGGGAGGCATAGTCATTCCACAGCTTTCGCCTGAGCAGGGATTCCAAATGCCCGCGGTGGATGGTGGATTCGTTGATGTCCGCGAGCACACCTGCGTAGGCGGTGCGGTTTTTCAGATAGGAGGCGATCTCGCTGACGCTGTGGCAGGCGAGAAGATTGTGGAAATCCTGCGCGGTCAGGCAGCGGCCATACATGGCGCGGGCCTTGGCGAGGATGACGTTGGAGGAATACGGAGAGGCGGGCATCCCGGCACCATGTCCTTTCTATATCGGTTCGGCGGGAGGCGGTCAATCGGAGAGGACGTTTGCGACGATCTGCTTAACCCATTCCTCGTGATGGGCGCCGTAGGAGGCTTCCAAGTCCTCCCGCTGCTTGTCGTATTTGGCCTTTTGCCGGCGCCATTCCTGTTCGGCGAGGGTGCGCTCGGTTTCAGCGTTGACCTGGATGCGCCGGCGTGCCCGTTCCAGGTAATCGCTGCGCAGCTGCGCGGCTTTCTGCGCGATTTCTTTTTCGCAGTCGATTTTTTCCTGCTGCGCGGCGTCGGTGATTTCCCGGGCCTTTTTATCCATATCGATGATGCGTTTGATCATCTCTTCCATAATTGCCACCCCTTCCGCCGGCATAAAAGAACGTAATTCAGGGCCACGGCACTCCCGGCCATAGCCCCATAAAAAAGCGCGAATACGGAGATAGTATATACCTTTTTCCGCTCGAATTACAATGGTGAGTTTGTTCATTTTCATTCGCCAGTTTTGCGGCATTTCAGGCGGAGCATCCAGGAGCCACACCTTTATCCGTACCGAATGCGGAAACCGGCCCGGGAGCCTGCTCCCGGGCCGGTCCGGATGGCAGTGTTGCCGCATAGAGACGTCAGAACGTCAGGCGCTGGCCGCTGCCTTGCGCGAATTTCTCAAAAATCCGGGTCACCTGCAGGGCCTGTTCCAACGTCCCCCTTCTTCATGGGGCGCCGCCCGAGCACCGCCGAGGCGAATTCCTGGAGTTCATTGTAGTATCCCAGCAGGAAAAGCCCTTTGTTATACAGCTGCCCGAGGGAGAATTCGGGTTCCCAAATGGCCGTGGCCTCTTCGGTCCCGCCCCGGAAAAAGTCCGGTTCGTCTCCGTATGAGAGGGAGGGGCCGCGGTGATAGGAGACCCGGACATTGTTGTCGACCACGATATGGCGGCCCCGGTCGGATACGAGAAGGGTGCGTTCCATCCCGCCGTTGGAGGAGGCACCGTGGGTCAGCTGCAGGCTGACCACCGGGCCGTCCGCATAGGTGAAGAGCGCGCTGCCGGCCCCTCGGCGCTGCGTTCATAATAGAGGGTCTGGGGCATGCCGAAGAGCGCGACCATCAGGGAGGCCGGATGGCAGAGATGGTCCAGGAACCACATGACCGGCGGGACGTCGGCCTCGGTATGTAAATAGGTATCGAATTCCTCTTTTGTAGGGACGTATTGCGGGTACTGGATGCTTGCCAGGAAACCCGCCCGAAATCCGCGCGCCGCGTCAGCTCCATCGCCTTTTCGTTCGCGGGGAAGAACATTTTTTTAGGCCGACCCCACCAGCTTCCCGGTTTCGACCGAAACCCGCCGCAGGGTCTCGAGCTCGGCGCAGGACGCCGCCGGCGGTTTCTCGATCCATACGTTTACCCCGGCCTGCAGGCAGGCGAGGGGGCGATAGCGGGATAGGCGGGACGCTTCCGGTATCCGACCACGACGAACACGGCGTCGAGGGTTTCCCTTTCGAGCATCTCATGGTAGTCGGCGTAGGCGCTCCCTGCGCCAAATTGTTTGGCGAATGCCTGCGCTTTTGGCAGGTCGAGGTCGCAGACGGCGACGAGGTCGACATCGCAGAACTGCAGGGCCGGATAGATGTTCCGAAAGGAGTGGGAGCCGCAGCCGATGAAGCCGGCCCGGATTTTGGGGGTGTCGATAAGCTTGCCCGTAAAGCTGATTTTTTATCCATGGTCACCCTCCTCGCCGGGTTCCAAAACGGAAAAGTCAGTCTGTCGGTCGGGGGTGTCGAAGACGATGGTCATTACCGCCTCCCCTCGCCGAGGTTGACGGCGCCGTGATACACCCCGGCGGGAACGGTGATGGTGTCGCCCGGCTCCATGTCGACGCTCCGGCCGCCGTATCGGTGGGCGATGCGGCCGCTCTCGACACGCAGGATTTCGCAGCAGTTGGGATGGATATGGGGCGTGTTGCCGCAGCCGGGCTTCAGGATACAGCGGCCGAGTGTGAGCGCGCCGCTGTTTTGCAGGGCTCCGCCCGCATGCCATTCCAGCCTCCCCAGGGAAATTCCTCCACCCGGACAGAGGCCTTTTTTCAAGACGATAACCGACATGACGCATCCTCCTTAAAAAGTGACCCTTTTTCTACATTGTGACATGGATGTCACAATGTTATTATAGGCTATTGCCGTATAAAGCACAAGGGGAGGCCCCAACCTTTTCCATGTCGCTTTTTTCACAAACTTGATTAACCAATCTGGTTATTCTGTACATGAGCGGAAACGGAAAAGACCGGTATAATGAAATCAAATACGGACGTACAGGGAGGAACCGCACATGAGTGGAAAATTGAAGATCGGCGTATTCGGCGGCTATCGGGGATGACGATGATCACCGTCCTGATGGGGCATCCGGACGCCGAGCTGGTCGCCGTCTGCGACAAGGTCCAGTGGATTTTGGACAACGTCAAGAACGAGGCGGAGAAGCATGGCCAGACCGTTGCCTGTTACAATAACTTCGAGGACTTTTTCAAGCACGATATGGACGCGGTGGTGCTGGCCAACTACGCCAATGAACACGCGCCCTACGCTATCCGGCTCCTGCGTTCGGGCCGGCATGTCCTCAGCGAGGTGCTGCCCTGCGAGACCATGGCCCAGGCGGTGGAGCTCATCGAGGCGGTCGAGGAAAGCGGGTGCGTGTATGCTTATGCGGAAAACTACTGCTATATGGCCCATACGTTTGAAATGTGGCGCCGTTATCGGAACGGGGATATCGGCGAGGTGATGTATGCCGAGGGCGAGTATGTCCACGACTGTTCCTCCATCTGGCCCGGGATCACCTACGGCGAGCGCAACCACTGGCGCAACCGGATGCATCCGGCGTTTTACTGTACCCACAGCATCGGCCCGATGCTCACCATCACCGGCCGCCGGCCGGTTCAGGTAGTCGGCTTTGAAACCATGCCCCATCCCGATATGATCGCGCTCGGCGGCATCGGCGGCATGGCGGGCGGCTGCATGATCGCCGTCACTCTGGACAACGGCGCCATCTGCAAAAGCATCCACGGCGGCCTCAAGCGTGAGCCGGGCAGCATCAACTACGAGGTCTACGGCATGAAGGGCATGATGGAGAGCGACCGCTTCGACGGGGGACGCCTCAACGTCTATCGGGAGGGCGAAAAGCTCTGCATCGGCGACTGGGAGAAATATGAAACCAAGCCCTTCATCGCTCCTGAGCTGCTGGAAAAAATCGGTGTCTATGGCCACGGCGGCAGCGATTTCTATTCCACCCATTTCTTCCTTGAGAAGATTCTTGGCCGCCCCGACGGCGACACCTACAGCGTCGACGTTTACCAGGCGGTGGATATGGGGATCTGCGGGATCCTGGCGTACCGCTCCATCCTGAACGGCAACGCGCCGGTCAAGGTCCCGAACCTGCGCAATAAGGAGGAGCGGGACGCCTACCGGAACGACAATGCCTGCACCAATCCCGAAATCGCGGGCGACCAGCTCCTGCCGGTTTCCTCTTATCCGGATCCCCATATTCCGGACGAGGTATACGAGCGGGTCGCGGAGCTGCACCGCCAGGGGAAAAACGCGGAATAATACGCCAAGCCGGGCGGCTGCCGAAAAAATTTCGCGGCCGCCCTTCTTTCGTTCGAACGATCCACCCCGACGATGAAGGAGGCTGCCCATGAAAAAGCGCCTGTCTATCGCCGCCATCGCCGCGGCAATCGCCCTGTGCACTGCCTGTGCCGGCAAACCGGCGCGGGCTCCCTCGTCTTCTGCTCCCGATTTGTCCACCGAGCCCGATCTTCTGATTCCCTACACGGAGCAGGAGCTGGTCCTTCCGGCCCTGCAATGGTCGGGCGGCCCGCAGCGGACAGACGGCACCAACAGCCTGTGGGATACCCGTCCCCTGGCCGAGGCCAAAAGGTGAACCTGGTGTCGGTCTACTACCGCCCGATGGACGCGGACGGCAAAGCCCTCGCCGGATTCTGGTTGCCGACGGCGGGATGTATCAGCGCACGATGGAGCACGCCGCCGAGGACATCGCCCTGAGCAATGAGCTGGGCATCCGGGTGATGGGGTATACCGACACCGTCCAGTTCGACGACAAGCTGATGCAGGAAGCCTATGGCTACACGCTCGAGGATCTGGCGGTCAAGCAGGCCGACGGCAACTATGTCTTCACCAAGGCCTGGGATCCGGAGGGCTGTTACGTCGCCTGCATCAACAAGCCGAAATGGCGGGGGCTGCTGTCCGAAATCAATAAGCTCACCGCGGAGGCGGGCTTTTCCAGCTTGATGTACGATTTTTATCCGTATATGGCGGGCGGGTATTTCTGCCACTGCAGCGAGTGTGAGAAGCTCTGGAAAGACTACAGCCGGGAAAAGCTGGGTGAACCGAAGCCCATGCCGGTCACATTCGAGTTTCCGGATCCGGTGTCGGTCGCCTATTACAAATTCCGGATGGAATCCTTCGCGGACTTCATGAAGGAGACCGCCGCCGCGGCAAAGGCCGTGAATCCGGCGTTTTCCCTGCTGCAGAACCACAACCTGAACAATTACGACGCCCCTTATCAGCTCCTGCTCGGCGGCCTCGACCCGCCCACCACCGAATTCTGGGGTCTGGACTGCGGCCAGGAGTCGGCGCTCTACCTGCCGCAGCTGGCCGAAGCACTGGGGGCGGGCGGCTCTATGCGTATTACAACGCCGCAAGCCAGTATACCCCTTCCTTCCGCTATAAGGTCAATCTGGCGGAATTTTACGCCGTGACCGGTGGCCTGATGCACCAGCCGGATGCCGAGAATACCGCCGCTGGCTTCTTTGATTTCGTCAGCGCCCGGAAGCCGGTTTACGCGGGGTCCCGCTCCATCGCCAAGACAGGCATACTGTATTCCTGGGAAAGTGAACTGTTCAGCTGGTTCAGCCCGGCGTTGGAGAAAGGGTATGCCGAGTATAGGGAAAATATCTCGCGCCAGGCGGCCTCGGCACTGGTCAAGGCCGGGGTGCCGTCGGATTTTGTGGCGCTCGAGCGGGAGGGAGTGCTGGACCGCCTTTTCCCAGTACGATGTGCTGGTGGTACCGGAATATGCCTATTTTGAAGAGGACACCTGGAAGGAGCCGGTCCGCGCCTTCGCCCAGCGGGGCGGCCGTTTGGTGGTGACCGGCGGCAAGGCGGGCGAGTTCATCAAGGGGCTGCTCGGCGATCTGCCGGATGCGAAGGTCTCGTATGTGGCCAACTTCACGGGGGCGATGAGCGAGGCGCGCCTGACGCTGCCCGAGGCGTATACCGATGCACTCACCGGCGCGGGTGCCTATACCCAGTTCCGTTTCACCTCCCCGATGGAGGACCTATCCGCGACGGTGCGGCAGAACGGCTCCGATCTCTATCTGCATATCATCCGGCGGGGCAATCCGGAGGGACGGGGAAAATACGGGCGTCTCCTTCACATTTACACCGCCGGAGGGCTACGAAATCGGCTATGTCCGAGCGGGTGCCCCTATTTGGAAACGCCCGCTGTCGGCATCGAATGGAGCCGGGACGACAAGGGCGTGGTCACGGCCCAGAGCGAGGCGTTCGATACTTATCTGCTCGTCACGCTCAAGCCTTCCCGTATCGCGGGTCTCGGCTGAGACGGGAGCAGCCTCCCCAAACGGATGGATCCGGTTCCTGAAAAACACGGTATAAAGCTCGAGAGCCCGGGAGAAAGCATCGCTTTCCCGGGCTTTTGTTTTATCATAAAAGGGAAACTGCTCTGTATTTACGGCGGCTGAAGAAAGCCTGCTTGTTTTACCAGCGTCACTGAATAGGAACATAAAAAACCAAAATGTGACAAATTTGGATATGTAAAAAAGACAATTCAAACATTGCATAAAAAGTGGCTATAATTTATAATGGCACTAATCTACTAAAAAATTAACAATTATGAACAGTTATTATGCTAAACGTATGAAAAAAGCAAGGAAATCCGAATGGCAGGCTGAGATGTGGCGTCCATGTGGGTGTACCTGCTACCCTATGTGCCGTCGAGGAGGATGGCATGGATTTATGACCGACAAAAATCCAAGAACCAGCGGCAAATTGGGTAAGGGCTGCGATCCCGCAATTTTGTCGGTCATAAATCTATAAAATGATACCCCCAGACTCCCCCGGGGCCCCGGGCCCCCTCTCTGTATGGCGTCGGTTCGGGCGGCCGCGCCACCGCCGGTTTTCATGGGGGAGAAAACCGGCCGATTACCTGGGGACCAGGGGCGAAGCCCCCGGCGTCTTTTGCGTCCTTTCTCCACGCGGAGAAAGGACGTGGCCGCGCATTGGATATCCCTTTTCATTAGGACAACGTTTTATATGTGTGCGGACAAACTCCAACACGCCCTGCAAAACGGGTCTGGCCTGCGCACCCCTTTCTTTACACAAAGAAAGGGAAAAAAAGAAGCGCCAGGGGAGCCCCAGGCCCCCGGTTAATTTTGATTTTTAGGGCCATTGTGGGACACCACAATGGCCGGTGACCGGCCCCGGTGCCCGCCAGTATAAGCCCTTCAGGGGCCGGTCCGGAGTTCTTTTAGGAAAGCCGGCGGGTACGGCATCTTTTGAACCAACGCCCATACATAAAGGGGCTGCCGCCCCGAGGGCTTGGGGTGGCTATAAAATCATGCAAATCGAAGGGGGAATTCTATGGATACGTCTTGATGATCCGGCCTTGTTTTGCAGCGGCCTCCCAGCGAACTCGGATGCAGACACCAAGGGGAACGAGAAAGAGAGGGCATCTATGAAAGGATCCGGTAAAAAACGGCCATATCTCAGGCTTTTTGGCCTGCATGCTGGTGTCGGCATTATTGCTGCCGGCATTCCAGTGGGGGCAAACTGCCTTTTGTTTCCGCATCTTCCACGGGAAGGATATACATTCTGAACGATTCCACCCTGCTGTCTCCGGACAAGCAGGCCCCTACGGATATACAAAACCTGAAAAGTCTCTTTGAATCGGACGGACAGACCGTCACCCTCATCGATGCGGAGGATCTGGCGGATCGTTCGGTTTTCAACTACAGCCAGTGCGATTTGCTCGTTCTGCCGTACGGCGAGCGGTTCCCATTTGACGCTCTCGTCAACTATAAAGAATATGTACACGACGGCGGCAAGGTCCTGACCCTCGGCGGCCATGCGTTTTTGAACCTGCTTCAGGACGATCCTGGGCATGCGGCCGGGGTCTCCATTCCGTCCGCGGGCGGTGACGGCACCTGGACATATTCGGTCAATGTCTCCGGATATAGCGCCGGGTCGCAGTTCACGGTTTCCGCGTGGATGAAGACGGTGAACGTCGCCGGAAACGGTTCGCCCATGCCACCTACCAATTTTACGATGCCTCCGGCGGCTATATCGGCGGGGAGGACTATGCGCGCAAGACCGGTACAAACGATTGGGCGAAGGTGGAGAAAACCATTACCGTTCCGCAAGGGGCGGCGGCTCTCTATATCACCTTCGGCATGTATCAGGCCTCGGGCGCGATGTATTTCGACAAGGTTTCCCTGTCCGAGACCGGCGGGAACAAGATCGTTTATCTTTACGATGATTTCGAGAAAGACAACGGGAGCCGTTGGAACAAGGTCTCCTATTCCGGCAACGCCTCCTTCCCGGTCGTGGAGGATGCTCCCGAAACCCTGACGGGGCGGGGACATTCGCTCAAGGCCACCTCCGCGGTACAGCCCACCAGCTCGCAGATGTCGCTGTCTTTGAATGCCAACGAGCTGAATTCAGGGGAAACCTATCGGTTTTCCATGTGGATGAAAAGGGGAAGACATCGACCTGGATGGGTTTGCGTTCGGGTCCATCTATTTCTATGACGTCTCCGGCAACCTTTTTGTCCTTTAAGGATCTGAGGCTCCCAACACCAGCAAAAAGCTGCAGAAATCGATGGATTGGTTTGAGAGCTCCTACACCTTCCAGAAACCGGCCGGGACCACCCGCATCGATATCAATCTGGGCCTCTACGTGACCTCCGGCACCGCGTATTTCGACAAAATCGAGATCACCAGCCAGACCAGCGGGAAAACGGTGTTCTTTGAGGATTTCGAAGGGGTGCCGTACAACCGCGGCTGGAAGCAGCAGAACTTTACCAGTTCGGCCGTGTTCTCCCCTTTCCGGCGACGTGCCGGCGTACAAATATAACGGCGGCCTGTCGGTTCAGTCGGATACTTATACCAGTGCCTACTGGAACCGTTCAGTCCCGGTTTCCCTGTTTGACACCACCAAGACCTATGAGGTGAATCTGTACAACCGGGTGACGGATTTCGCCACCAATGAGGGCGGGTTTATCTACAATGCCATCCGGTTCTACAACGGCAGCACCATGCTGTCCAGCTATGACTTCGGACGGTTTACTTACGGCAGCGGAGTGAACAAGTACACGTTTACCATCCCGGCCGGTACCACCCATGTGTTTTTCGAGATCGGGCTTTACAAATGCAAGGGCGGGCTGGTTTCGGACAACTTCCGTATCAAGGACGACCAGGGAAACACCGTCCTTTTGAAGGCTTCGACCAGGACAGCGATTTCACCAACTGGAATCATTACGGCGGGGCGACCTTCTCCACCCCGAACGACGGTCAGCCGATCACCCTCGGCACCAACCGCCCCTTCAACGTGATGGACAATGCGGTCTTCTGGGAGGATGCGATGCCCCTGTTCGACGAGGAGCATACCTATGATTCCGCGACGAACATTCTTCCGGCCGACGCCCAGGTGATCTTTTCGGGCAGCATCCCTCCTCGGCACCTTGGAGGGCAGTTCGGCGATCACGTTGATCGGCAACAACCGGGCCCGCTGGCAGCCGCTTCTCACCCTTACCGATGCGGATGGGGAGGTACGGGTACGGGCGGCGCGGTCGTACACGTCTTCCCCGAATACGATGAGTTCTACGACGGCGGCGGTTCTTCGGAATGGAAGGAATATGCCGGGACCAGCATCGGATTCTTCGGCGTGACCAACCAGGATCTGTTCGCAAGCGGCAATACCGCCCTGCGCACGGGCCTGAAAAAAGCTGGCCCGTGACCCTGATTCAGGATGTGTATCTCCAGAACGTGGAGAATAAATGGGACAACTACCGCGCCGGCGAAAGTCCCGAGGTGGAGGTCCAGGTCACGAACGGCGGACGGAACACGGTGTCGGGCACCGCGGAGGTCCGATCTATGAGGACAGCACCGGCACGCTGGTCAAAAGCCAGAACCTGTCTTATCAGGTGGCGCCGGGCGCCCTGCAGACCCTGACGGTGAATTGGGCGAATCCCACCTTCGCCGATGATTTTTACCGGGTTGAGGTGACGCTCAAGGATCAGGCGGGGACCGCCATCGACAAGCTCTGCAACGGTTTCTCGATCTGGAAAGAGGACGTCATTCAGAACGGCGTGAACTTCATCTACGACGACAATTATATCCGGATCAAGCAGTCGGACGGCAGTTATAAGGCAGTTTTCGCCTCGGGCGCGGACGACGGCCCCGACCTGTTTATCGATCAGAGCCAGACCGGGCTGCAGTGGAAGAAGGATTTTGAGCAGCGGCAGGACGCCGGCCTCCATATCTATGAAAACCTGCAGCAGTATCCGATTTACCAGCCATGGATTCGGATCTTTGCCGATCCGGAGGAAACAGAAAAATATTACCGCAAGGTAGACAATGCGGTCTATCTGTCGCAGAAATATGGCCAGATCTACATGATGGGGATCGCCATTGGCAACAACGTGGCGGAGGACGCGGCCACACACGAGCTGACCCAGCAGCGCGCCAGGGAACTCGCCGCCCGTTACAAGGACGTGCCCGGCCTGATCTATTACCTCAATGGCGATATGATCTCCACTCTCAGCGATGCCAACCTGACAACCTGGCATAATTTCCTGTCTTCCCGCTACAGCAGCATTGCTGCGCTGAACAGCGCATGGGGTACCAGCTACAGCTCTTTTGCTGCCGTGCCGATCGATGAAAATTATTCGTATGCCGGCGTCGATCCCAACGGATCGGGTTACGGGTTCTGGGGAGACCGGAAGGCGAAGGATTACAACGAGTTCCGGGCCTATCTGATCGAAACCTGACCGGTTCCCCTGATCGATGAGATCCAGGCGGAAGATCCCAGTGAGAACCCGATCCTGTGCGAATTCTACCGCTGGCCTCAGAAGGGCTTTGACCCGTCGACGGCGCTCGGCAACCTGACCTATTCCAATGTCGGAAACTTCGAGATGCAGTACACCTTCCCGGAGTATATGCAGAACACCGACATGCGGGCTATCGGCAAGTCCTTCGGTGTCGGCGAATTCGGAAAACGGACCCATCCGCTTTTCTCCTATTTGAGCTACGACACGATTTCCTCGACGACGATGCGTGACGCGCGGAACTGCTTCTTCGGCTATATGAACATGGGCTTTGCCATGGGTACCAGCCACATGCAGTATTGGAGCTGGAAGGACGGCGCCAAGACCCTCTTCCCGTGGGGGCTGCGCTATACCGGCGACAACGTGGCCAGGGAGCAGCTCTACTGGATGCGCAATCACAATCTGTTCACCAGGCAGATGGAACCGAAGGACGAAACAGCCAAGGTAGCGGTCCTCCTGCCCGACAACACCAGGCTGAGCGGCGCCTCCTATGGGTATGCGGGCAACACGGCCGGCGTCAGCTGCATCGATATCCTGCAGTCGGCCCACGTGGGCGCGATCACCACCCTGAGCGAGCGGGCGCTGGAGGGCAGTGCCTCCATTCCCAGCGGCATCCAGGCTATCTTCTACCCGGCTGCCTACAATCCCAGCGACGCGGTTTACAACAAAATCAAAACCTTTGTTGAAAACGGCGGTGTGCTGTATCTGTCGGGCGATATTTCCCTACGACGGCAACTATCAGCGTACCAAGGCGAGCCGCCTGCAGTATCTTGCCGGCGTGTCCTCGGCCACGGTGCATTACGACGGCCTGAACTGGCACCGCGGCACGAATGTCGTGCGGTATTATGACGCCATCGCCGGGCGGAGCACCATGT
>VOFE01002111.1_pt1 | contig 65769 bp, 79 predicted proteins | sample 5384071 | NCBI WGS metagenome assembly VOFE01 (sample SAMN12384724, study PRJNA508395) | human gut metagenome | isolation source: healthy gut D | host: Homo sapiens
TTGTTGGTCCGGGGGCCCTTTACATCAATGCCCAGCATGAGGCCCAGGCCCACAACATCCCCCAGTTCCGGGCTGCCGATGGCCTGGATGCCCGCCCGGAGGTAGGCGCCCTTCTCCCGGACCTGGTCCAGGAAGGGCTGGTCCATGGTCTCCAGCACCGCCAGGCCCGCAGTGGAGACGGGGTTGGCTCCGAAGGTGGAGCCGTGGGTTCCAGGGGTAAGGACCCCGGCGCACTTCTCGTTGGTGAGGATACCACCCAAGGGCAGGCCGCCGGCGATCCCCTTGGCGAAGGAGACCACATCCGGCTGGATGCCGAACTGCTGGAAAGCGAACAGGCTGCCGGTGCGGCCGATGCCGGTCTGGACCTCGTCCACCAGCAGCAGCCAGTCCTTCTCCCGGCACAGGGCGGCCAGGGACTGGACCATGGAGACCTCCAGGGGCGCAGGCCGCCCTCCCCCTGGATGAGTTCTACCATGACCGCGCACACGTCGTCCCCGCCTGGGCCTGGATGCTCTCCAGAGTGGGGTCGGCGTAGCGGAAGGCCTCGTTGAAGGGGAAGAAATAGTTGTGATAGCTCTCCTGCCCGGTGGCGGTGAGGGTGGTGATGGTCCGCCCATGGAAGGAGCGGTTCAGGGTGAGAATGGTGCTGCGGCCCTTGCCGTACTTGTCGAAGCTGTACTTCCGGGCCACTTTGATCATGGCCTCGTTGGCCTCCGCCCCGGAGTTGCCGAAAAAGACCTTGTCCATTCCGCTGCGGGTGCACAGCTGCTGGGCCAGCAAGGTCCCGGGCTGGGTATAAAACAGATTGGAGATATGCCCCAGCTTCCCAATCTGCTCTGTAATGGCGGCCATCCACTTGGGGTTGCCATATCCCAGGGAATTAACCCCGATGCCGCTGGTAAAGTCGATGTATTTCCGCCCCGACAGACTGTACAGGGTGGCGCCCTCCCCGTGGTCAATGTCCACTGGAAACCGCCCATAGGTATGCATCACATAGGTCTCATCCAGGGCCTTCAATTCTGCAAAGGTCACAATCCCCACACTCCTTTCCTCTTACAAAAAGCCTCGCAGAGTTTCCCGCCCCGCAGGGTGGGAAAGAATTTTTAATCCATGTTTTCCCCGGCTCCGCCGGGAAAAACATACTTCTCAGCCGCAAGTGTGCGGCCCCAGAGGGGCCGTGCGCGCAGTCGGCTGTCGTCTCCCATTTTGGGAGCCAAGCGCAGCGGGTCCCAAAATTCTTCTTTCACTCCCACAGCATCGTCCCAATTCCCTGATGGGACAGCATCTCAGTGAGGATGGAGTGGGGAATCCGTCCATCTAAAATATGGGTGCGGTGGACCCCGTGTTCCAGAGCGTTGACACAGCACTGGATTTTGGGAATCATCCCGCCGCCGATGACCCCGCTGGAGAGCAGGGAGGGGACCTCCTCCAGCCGGATCTGCCGGATCAGGGTGCTGTCATCCTTGGGGTCCCGGAGCACGCCGCGGACATCGGTGAGGAGAATGAGCTTCTCCGCCCCCAGGGAGATGGCCAGCTCGGCGGCCGCCGTGTCGGCGTTGATGTTGTAGGCGGTGTCGTTGTCAATGCCCAGGGCCATGGTGGAAATCACGGGGATGTAGCCGCAGCTGAGGGCGTCGTTGACCACCTGAGGGGCCACCTTGACGATCTTTCCCACCAGGCCGTACTTCTCGTCCAGCTTCTTGGCCTGGAAGAGGGCGCCGTCCAGGCCGCACAGGCCGATGGCTTTGCCTCCCAGGTTGTTGATGATGGAGACCAGGTGCTTGTTCACCTTGCCGCAGAGCACCTGCTGGACGATGTCCATGGTCTCCTCGTCGGTGTACCGCAGGCCGTCCACGAACCGGGACTGCTTGCCCACCTTTTCCAGCATGTGGCCGATCTCCGGCCCGCCGCCGTGGACCACCACCACGCGGACGCCCACCAGGTGGAGCAGGATGATGTCGCTGATCACCGCGCTGCGGAGCTCCTCGGAGATCATGGCGTTGCCGCCGTATTTGATGACAATGGTCTTTCCGTACCATTTTTGAATGTAGGGCAGCGCCTCCACCAGGACGGTGGAGCGCTCCATATAATTGTTCATGTCCATGGGAGAGTCCTCTCTTTTGGGATTAGCTGCGGTAGTCGCCGTTGATTTTCACGTAGTCGTAGGTCAGGTCACAGCCCCAGCAGGAGCAGGTGGCGCTGCCGCTGGTGAGGGTCACCTGGATGACCACCTCGTCCTCCGACAGGACCTGCTTGGCCAGTGCCTCGTCAAAGGCCACCCCTTGCCCTCCGGCGCACACCAGCAGTTCTCCTGCCCGGGAGAGGAACTTCACCTCCACGTCCTTGGGATCAAACTGCGCCCCGGAATAGCCGATGGCGCACAGCACCCGCCCCCAGTTGGCGTCGGTGCCGAAAACGGCGCATTTCACCAGGGGAGAGCGGACCACGGCCTTGGCCATCTGCTCGGCCTGCTCCTCGGTCTCAGCCCCCATCACGGTGCAGGTGATGAGCCGGCCGGCGCCCTCGCCGTCGCTGGCGATCATCTTGGCCTCGTACTCGCAGACGTGGCGCAGGGCGGCAAAGAAGATGTCGTAGTCCTCCCCGGGACCGGTGATGGCGGGGTTGCCCGCCAGGCCGTTGGCCAGAACGACGCAGGTGTCGTTGGTGGAGGTGTCCCCGTCCACGGTGATGCGGTTAAAGGTCTTGGTGACCACCTGGCGGAGCATGTCCTGCAGGAGGGCCCCGTCAATGGCGCAGTCGGTGGTGATGAAGCAGAGCATGGTGCCCATGTTGGGGTGGATCATGCCGGAGCCCTTGGCGATGGCCCCGATGGTGACGGTTTTGCCCCCCAGCTCCACGGTGACGGCGATTTCCTTCACCTTCAGGTCGGTGGTGAGGATGGCGTGGGCGGCGTCCAGGGAGGCCTGGGGGTGTCCGCCAGAGCGGCGACCAGGGAGGGAACCCCCTTCTCAATGGCCTGGATGTTCAGCTCCACACCGATGATGCCGGTGGAGCAGACGGCGAAGTCCTGGGGCTGCAGGCCGGTGGCGGCAGCGGCGGCCTGGGCCATCCGCTGGGCGTTCTCCCTGCCCTTGGGGGCGCAGGCGTTGGCGTTGCCGCTGTCAAAAATGATTCCCCGGGCCTGGTGGTCGGCCAGGTGCTCCTTGGTGAGGATCACCGGGTCGGCCTTGACCACATTGCGGGTATACGTGCCCGCGGCAGCGCAGGGGACGGAGGAGAGGATCATGGCCAAGTCCTTTTTGTCAGGCTGGGGTGTGGTGAAGTTGTCTTTGATGCCGCAGTGGATGCCCGCGGCCTGAAATCCCTTGGGGGCGGTGACACCGCCGGTGATAATGTTCATAACAGAAAAACCTCCTTGGTGAGAATGGTGTAGAAAAGCATAGGGAAGTGAGCCCCTCTCGGCCGGTTATTCTAAACCGGCGGTCTCCGCAAAACCCAGCATCAGATTCATATTTTGGACCGCCGCGCCGGAGGCCCCTTTACCTAAGTTGTCAAAAGAGAGGTCACAGTGGTTTGCGCTTCGTGACCGCAGACGATCAATCGCAGCTGGTTGGTGCCCACCAGGGTGTCAGAGTAGATCACAGGCTCATCTCCGCCAAAAGGCGCCACGGAGACAAAGGTTTGCCCCGCATAATAGCTGGACAGCGCCTGGTGGATCTCTTGGGCGGTGGGGCGGCCGGGCAGGGTGTCGTTGCGGAGCAGGACGGTGGTGGCCATGCCCTGAATATAGTCCCCAGGATGGGGTGGAAGACCGGCGGGGCGGCCAGGCCGCAGACGTGGACCATCTCCGGCAGATGCTTGTGGCGGAGATTGGTGCCGTAGATGCGGGCGGAGGCGTGCCGGGGGTCCCGATGGGGGTCCTGATACTCCGCGATGAGCTTCTTGCCTCCGCCGGAGTAACCGGTCAGGGAGTAGGCGCACAGGGGATGGTCCGGGGAATCAGACCCAACTGGACCAGGGGATACACGGAGGCAATGAAGCCAGAGGCGTGGCAGCCCGGGTTGGCCACCCGCTTGGAACAGGCGATCCGCGCCCGATGGTGGGGGAGAGCTCAGGAAACCCGTAGTCCCAACCAGGGGCGGTGCGGTGGGCGGTGGAGGCGTCGATCACCCGGGTGTTGGGATTGTCAATCATGGCCACCGCCTCCCGGGCCGCCTCGTCGGGCAGGCACAGGAAGACCAGGTCGGCGGCGTTGAGGCATTTCTTCCGTTCCGCCGGGTCCTTGCGCTTTCCTCGTCAATGAGAAGAAGCTCGATATCCTGGCGGGGGTCAGCCGGTCGTAGATTTGCAGGCCGGTGGTGCCCTCCCGTCCGTCGATGAAAATCACAGGTTTCATGCTTCACGCTCCTGGATAAACTGCTTGAGGTGTTCCATTTGGACTTTCACTGCCTCCGGAGCCGGTCCACCGTAGACCTTCCGTCCTTCCACACAAGTTTCTAAGGAGAGGGCGTCGTAGACGTCGGCCTGGAAATAGGGGGAGACCTTTTGATACTCCTCCAGGGGAGGGTCTCCAGGGAGTGGCCGGTGTCCATACAGTGCCCCACCAGCTTGCCCACGATGCCGTAGGCTTCCCGGAAGGGCATGCCCTTTTTGGCCAGGTAGTCGGCGCAGTCGGTGGCGGAGATAAAACCGCCGTTGGCGGCCCGGCGCATGTTGGCCCGGTTGACCGTGAGGGTGTCGATCATGGCGGTGAAGACGGGCAGGCAGAGCTCTACGGTGTCAATGGTGTCAAACACCGGCTCCTTGTCCTCCTGCATGTCCTTATTATAGGCCAGGGGGATGCCTTTCATCACCGTGAGCAGGGTGATGAGGGCGCCGTATACCCGCCCAGTTTTTCCCCGGACCAGCTCGGCCACGTCGGGGTTTTTCTTCTGGGGCATGATGGAGGAGCCGGTGGAATAGGCGTCGTCCAGCGTGATAAACTGGAACTCCCAGGAGCACCAGAGGATGATCTCCTCCGAGAACCGGGACAGGTGCATCATCAGGATGGAGCAGGCGGAGAGAAACTCAATGGCAAAGTCCCGGTCGGACACCCCGTCCAGGGAGTTGTCCATGGGTTTTGAAAAGCCCAGCAGATCTGCCGTGCGGAACCGGTCCACGGGATGGGTAGAGGTGGCCAGGGCCCCGGACCCCAAGGGAGACTCATCCAGCCGGGCCCGGCAGTCCTCTAACCGGGTGATGTCCCGGCGGAACATGTTGGCATAGGCCATCATGTAGTGGGCGAAGGTGGTGGGCTGGGCCCGCTGGAGGTGGGTGTAGCCGGGCATGATGGCGTCCAGGTTGCTCTCGGCCTGGCGGAGAAGCACCTTTCTCCAGGTCCAGCAGCATCCCCACAATGACGGGAATCTCTTCCTTGACAAAGAGGCGGAAGTCCAGGGCCACCTGGTCATTCCGGCTGCGGGCGGTGTGCAGCCGCTTGCCTGTGGCTCCGATTCGCTGGGTCAGCAGGACCTCCATGTTCATGTGGATATCCTCGCTGTCCTTGGTGAATTCCACCTTGCCTTCCTCGATCTCCTCCAGGAGAGTCTTTAAGGTGGTTACGATCTTCTCCGCCTCCTCCTTGGCGATGATGCCCTGTTCCCCCAGCATGGTGGCGTGGGCGATGGACCCGGTGATGTCCTGCCGGTACAGCCGGGCGTCAAACTAAATGGAGGAGTTAAAGTCGTTGACCTTGTCATCGGTCTCCTTTTGAAACCGGCCAGCCCATAATTTCATAGCAAACGAATCCTTTCCATAGAACGGCGCAGAGCAGGACCTGCAGATCCTGCCCCCGCCATGGTTTTCCTGTCATACTGGCCTCGGACTTGCCCCCAACCGGGGCACAGCCCGAAAAGCCTCGCAGAGTTTCCCGCCCCGCAGGGCGGGAAATCCAATGCAATCTATTTTTTCGCCGGCTCCGCCGGGGAAAAATCCTGCTCAGTCGGGCGTGCCTGGCTCCGCCAGGCGCGGTTCGGACTGCAACGCGCAAATTTTGAAGCCCAGCGAAGCGGGTTCAAAATTTCCCCGTCTCAAAGTTTACCAAGCTCCCGCAGCGCCTGGACCGTATCGGGCAGGCCCCACAGGTTGATGAAGCCAGTCGCATGGGCCTGGTCGTAGTCGCTCTCCTCGAAGGTGACCAGATTTTCGGAGTACAGGGTCTCGGGAGAGGTGACGGCGGCAGGTGATGATATTGCCCTTGTAAAGCTTCAGCTTCACGGTGCCGGTGACGTGCTTCTGGGTATCCACGGCGAAGGCGGTGAGGGCCTCCCGCAGGGGGGTGAACCACTTGCCGTTGTAGACCAGGTCGGCGAAGTCCACCGCCAGCTTGGGCTTCATGTGCTTGGTGTCCTTGTCGATGGTGATCATCTCCAGCACCTCGTGGGCCCGGTAGAGGATGGTGCCGCCCGGGGTCTCGTACACCCCCCGGTCCTTCATGCCCACCAGCCGGTTCTCCACGATGTCCAGCAAGCCGATGCCGTTGTCGCCGCCCAGCTGATTGAGCCCCTTCCGATGATCTTGGAGGCCTTCATCTTCTCGCCATTGAGGGCCACCGGTACCCCCTTTTCAAAGTCCAAGGTAACGTAGGTGGCCTGGTCGGGAGCCTGCATGGGGGACACGCCCATCTCCAGGAAGCCGGGCTTGTCATACTGGGGCTCGTTGGCCGGGTCCTCCAGATCCAGGCCCTCGTGGGACAGATGCCATAGGTTCTTGTCCTTGGAGTAATTGGTCTCCCGGCTGATCTTCAGGGGCACATTGTGGGCCTCGGCGTAGTCGATCTCCTCGTCCCGGCCCTTGATGTCCCACTCCCGCCAGGGGGCGATGATCTTCATCTCGGGGGCGAAGCGCTTGATGGCCAGCTCGAACCGCACCTGGTCGTTGCCCTTTCCGGTACAGCCGTGGCAGATGGCGTCAGCGCCCTCCTTCTTGGCGATCTCCACCAGCCGCTTGGCGATGATGGGCCGGGCGAAGGCGGTGCCCAGCAGATAGTCCTCGTACTTGGCCCCCATCATCATGGAGGGGATGATGACCTCATCCACCATCTCGTCCACCAGGTCGGCCACAATGAGCTTGGAGGCGCCGGTTTTCAGGGCCTTCTCCTCCAGCCCTTCCAGCTCGTCGGCCTGTCCCACGTTTGATGGATGTTTCGCGGCCATCTTCTTGCGGCGCCGCCGTGGGTCTTGGCGGCCTGCTGGCCTATCTGCATTTTGGGCGGCCTGCTGGCAGACCGCACGCCGGACCCTGGCGGACGCCTGGCTCTGCTAGAGCGGGGAGGCCTCCGCTGTGGGCGCCCTGGGGGCGCTGCTGACGGCGCTGATTACCGCCCTCTCCACCGCCTCCGGCGTGGGGCCTCCACATCGGCGCGGCGCTGTGCTGCGCCTTCCTGGCCCTGATGGCAGGCGGCATCCTCTGCTTTTTGCGGCGGTATGTCACCACCCGCTTCACCTGTAGCTGCGGCCAGAGCTGCTGGCACAGAAAAGCATCCCGGCGTGCTTTGCACGCCGGGGCTGCTTTTATGAGTGCCGTCCGATCTTCACTTGATCCGCAGGCTCTCCGCCACATGGAGCAGATTCTCCTGATCCACAGTGCCGTGGAGGCGGAAGTTCAGGCCGCCGTCCGTCCAGGCCAGGGTGGCCACATCCGCTGCCTGGGGGCCGGAGATGGTGCCAGACGAGATAATCACGCCGCCCACCGTCTCAGGCTCCCACGCATCCGTCTCCGCCTCGTGAGGCTTCTCCGCCTCCCAGAACCTGGCGGTCACACCGCCGAAGTGCACGGTCTCTCCATCTCCCTCCGGCATCAGCAAGGGGGTGGCAGAGCAGGTCAGGGTGATATTGCCGCCCTGGCCGACCCAGGTAGTCTCCGCCGCGCCGCCGGAGGCGTTGGTTTCAAACCAGCTGTAGCCGCCGGGCAGCCAGTCAGCCTCACAAGCGGGCGCAGTCTTTGATGTGGGCTCCACGGAGGATGCGGCCTCCACCAGCGTATCCGGGTCCACGTCCGACCCGGTGAACCAGAACAGCACCCCCGCTTCGTCCTCCCACACCAGCAGGCAGCCTGTCGCCGTATTCGCTGCTGTAGGTGTAGAGCGCCGCGTCATGGCCGTTCACGGTGACGGTGCGGCAGGGGATCTCCCCGCTGCCGGGGCTCCAGCCATAGCTCCCGCCGTCGGGATAGGCACAGGAGAAGGAGATGCGCCCGCCGCTGCCGTTCCGGTAGCTCAGATTCCCTCTGCCGCCCATTCCGGCCCGGACGGACTCCAGCCCCCAGCCCTCCGGCAGCTTTGTCAGCGCGTAGCCAGGGGCTTCGGTGTAGTCGATCCCAGGGTCCTCGCTGGCGTATGTGACGCCGTCCTCATCGGTCTCCCTGTGCCAGTAGAGCCCTGAAGCGACGGCTGCGGAGGCCGGCGCGGTCTGCTCCCCCAGCAGCACCGTGCGGGTGGCGGAGTCGTAGCCCACCTTCACCCCCAGAGCTCGCTGATGGTCCGGATGGGCAGGTAGTTGGTCTTGCCGCCAGCCTCATCCACATAGAGGATGGAGCCGGGGACCCGCTGGCCGTTGGGGGCGGTGATGTCGCTGCCGGCGGCGATCTTTGTCTCGCCGTTCAGAGCCACCCCAGCGAAGTTGAACTGCACCTGCCCGGAGGCCGCCAGAGCGGTGGCGGTCAGGGCCGTCAGCGCCAACGCCGCGGCCGCGCCGGCCAGGAATGATAGGACTCGTCTTTTCATGGAACTCCTTCCTTTCTGTCTCCGTGTGTTTCCGGGGGACAGGCCCCCGGCCGTTCTATTAGTTGAACGTGCCGTGGGCAGGACGTATCCCCGGGCTTTTCTATCTTTGTCAAAAATCACAAAGATCTCGTCTCTTTCTGTGGAGTCTGACTGTTTCACTTCCCACCGCCGGCAGTGCCGGTGATCGACTGCGCTCTCTTCGTGGGAGGTGAGAGCCGGCTCCGTCTCCTCCGTACGGACAGCCATGTCCCGCAGGTCAAAGCGGTCCAGGGCCCCTCCAGGAAGAAGGTCGTGTTGGTGTCCGGGTCCGTCCAGATCAGAGTGCCGGTCTCCTCCATGTCCGGGGAGCCGCCGGTGATGATGGTGACGCCGCCTACGGTGACGGAGGAGCCCTCCGCCTGAATCTCCTTCCCATTCACAGTAATGGTGGGGCCCTCGCTCTCCTCCGGCTCCTCCTCCGCCGTCCAATACCAGCCGGTGACGCCCCGCAGGTCGATCTCCTCCGGCTCCCCCTCCGGGGTCTCGAAGGGGCAGATGGGGTCAGTGACATACTGCCAGGTCAGTGTTGTCCCGTCCCTGACCCACACCTGCTGGACGGCTCCAGCGCCTTCATCCCGGTACATGGGTTCATAGCCCTCCGGCACCCAGCCCATCTCCCAGGCCACACCGGGTCCCTCGTAAGGCACCACGCCTTCCGCCATGGACAGCAGGGTCTCGGTGTCGCCAAAATCCGTGGCCCGCAGCATAAAGAGGTATCCCGCCTCGTTCTGCCAGGTCAGCAGGATTGTCCCCTCCGACTGGAAGAGGTCTGCCTGGTACCCCTGCACAGTGACGGTGGTGTGGTTTTCCCCCGCGTCCGAGGCTCCGTCCACATTGGTAGCTACCTCTCCCGCCTCCGGCGTGTAAGACGGCAAACCACAGCCATGCGCCGGTCCCCGGCTCATAGTACCTCCAATAGCCCGAGCTCTCCTTGGGACTCACGTCCGTCAGCACAAAGCCCTCCGGGATCTCCGACAGCCGCCAGCCGCCGGGCGGATCCTCTGCCACGGTCCGCTTCGGGTTGATAAAGGTCACCAGATCCTCCTGCACCTGATGGAACCACCCCAGCACCGCCGCCCGGACGGCGGGGCTCACCGCCATCAGGCCCCCCAGGGTCACCAGGCATGCCAATAGCACGCAGGCCGCTGTCCGGGCCGCCCGCTTCCACACCGGCCGGGCCATCCGCTTCGCCCAGCCGAAGGGGTCCGCCAGCAGCCGCGTCCGGTTTCTCAAATACCGGTGGGACCAGTCCGGTTCCTCCGCCGCGTCCAACACGTCCCGGAACCGCCCAGGTTGGCCTCCATCAGGGCATGGCGCAGCATCCGCTCATCCATGGACGTACCCCTCCTTCTCCAGCGCCGCCGCCAGCATGGTCCGCCCCCTGCAGGACGCGGGTGGCCACGGTGGACTCCCTTCAGCCCCAGCCGCCGGGCGATCTCCCGGTTGCTCTCCTCCTCCATGCACTTCAGCTCCAGCACCCGCCGGTAGCTCTCCGGCAACGCCCGGATCAGGCTCACCAGATAGCGGTAGTCCGTCTCCCCCGTCTCCGGAGCGGGCGGATCCCAGTCCTCCGGCAGAGCTTCCTCCCGCCGCTCCTTCCGCAGCATGTCCACCGCCACGTTCTTCACAGCGGTCACTAGATATCCCTCCGTCTCGCTCCAGGCCAGGCCGCTCACCCGGTCCCACCGCCGGATGGCTGCAGCCAAGTCTGCTGCACCGCGTCCTCCGCCGCGGTCCGGTCCCCCAGAACACGGACCGCCACGGCGTATAGCTTCTTCTCATAGGTCCCATGGAGCTTCAAAAACCTTTCCCGGTCCTCCTCCGTCTCCAGCATAGCCAGCAGCATGGAAAGCAACGCGCTCGCCTCCTCTTCTCTCTTGGGGGCGCATCCCCCCCCGTCCGGTAAACGTCCCGGAAACGCAGAGTATCCCACCGGGAGCGAATCTTTTCGTCCCCGGCGGGATACTCTTCTCTTATACCATTTTCTCCGGCCGTACCGTCTCGTCGAATTCCGGCCCCGTCAGATACCCCAGCGCCAGCACCGCCTCTTTCAGGGTAGTGCCGTCGTGAAGGGCCTTCTTGGCGCACGCCGCCGCGCCTCGTAGCCGATCCTCGGCGTCAGGCAGGTCACCAGCATCAGGGAGTTGTGCAGGTTGGCCGTCATCCGCTCCACATTAGGGGTGATGCCCTCCACGCAGTGGACCCGGAAGGAATCGCACACATCCCCCAGCAGCCGGGCAGAGAGCAGAAAGTTATAGGCGCTCACCGGCAGAAACACATTCAGCTGGAAGTTTCCCTGGCTGGCGGCAAAGCCGATGGCCGCGTCGTTCCCCATCACCTGCACGGCCGCCATAGTGACGGCCTCGCACTGGGTTGGGTTCACCTTGCCGGGCATGATGGAGCTGCCGGGCTCATTCTCCGGGATGTTTAGCTCTCCCATGCCGCACCGGGGACCGCTGGCCTCGAACCGGATGTCGTTGGCGATCTTCATGAGGTTGGCCGCCAGGGCCTTCAGCGCCCCGTGGGCGAACACCAGGGCATCCTTGCTGGTCAGCGCGTGAAACTTGTTGGCGTCCGGGGTAAAGGCCACGCCGGTCATCTCCCGGAGCCGGCCGCACACCATCTCGTCGTATTCTTTCGGGGCATTGAGCCCGGTGCCCACAGCGGTGCCGCCGATGGCCAGTTTGGTCAGCTCCGGCAGGGCGGTGCGCAGCATCCGGCAGGGGGCCTCCACCAGCTCCCGCCAGCCGGAGACCTCCTGGGCGAATTTCAGGGGCGTGGCGTCCTGCAGGTGGGTCCGGCCAATGCGGATCAGGTCCGGATAGGCCTCCTCCAGCCTCCGAAAGGCCCCTGCCAGCCGCTCCGCCGCTGGCAGCACCTGCTCCGTGACGCTCAGGGCCGCCGCGATGTGGAGAGCGGAGGGGAACGTGTCGTTGCTGGACTGGGAGGCATTCACGTGGTCATTGGGGTGAAGCCGCATCCCCGGTCCGCAGCCAGGTGGGCAATGACCTCGTTGCCGTTCATGTTGGTCTGGGTGCCGCTGCCGGTCTGCCACACCACCAGGGGGAACTCGTCATTCCACCTCCCCGCCCGGATCTCGGCGCACACGGCGGCGATGGCCCCGGCCTGCTCCGCCGTCAGCTTGCCGCAGTCCGCGTTGGCCAGGGCACAGGCCTCCTTCAAATAGGCAAAGGCGGTGATGATCTCCTGCGGCTGGCGCTGGCCGCCGATCTTGAAGTTTTCCAGGCTCCGCTGGGTCTGGGCGCCCCAGTGATGCTCCGCCGGGACAGCAATCTCGCCCATGGTGTCGTGTTCGATGCGGGTGTTCATGGTCCAATTCCCCCTGATCGAAAAATCGTTGCCTCCATTATAACGGGAAACAGCGGCGTGGACAAGCCCCGCCGCCATTCTGCTCCCGCAAGTTTTTCTCACCCGCCGGGTCCAGTAGTCCCATCTCCCGGACGGGTAAGTGACTTCTCCATCCCGGTAGCGGACAATAAAGACGATATCAAAGTCCTCTGGGATCGGCCCCGCCTCATTGGGATAGCCATAGCCGGCGGTGATCGAGCCCGAGCCACTGGGAGCCCGGTCCGGCACCTCCCACATGTCTATGACATAGCCCGCCCGAACGATGACTCCATTTTCGTCTGTCTCTGAAAAAGGCTCTATTCTGGACCGCAGGTTCTTCTCATGCGATGAGCAGACATGTATCACGCCGCTCCAGTTCCCCTGTTCCAGCTCTCCCCGGCTCCCGTCTCCTCCGGAATCCTCCCCGGAAGTGAGGCCTGACCATTGCAGTTCCAGAGACCTCCACATCCCCCCGCCGCCACGCGGCGGCCCCAAAGCAGGTCAGGAAGATCCCCCCGCCACCGCCGCCGTCACCACTGCCGCCGTCACGGCGATGAGGACCTGCCTCCGCCGCCACCGCCGCTTGAAGCGCCGCAGGGGCTCCCCCCCTCCGGCTCCGCCGGCAGGGGCTGTCCCCAAGCGCCCCAGCTCCTCCCGGCAGGCGGGACAGGACGCCAGGTGCTCCTCCACCAGGGCGACCGTGTCGGCACTGGCCGCCTGGTCAGTATACAGGGGCAGCAGGTCCCGGATCACGTCACAGCTCACTTTCATCTCGCTCCGCCTCCCATTGTCTCAAGATCCGGCTTTTGGCCCGGTAGTAGGTCACACGGGCCCAGCCCTCCGTCTTTCCGAAGACCTGTCCGATGGCCCGGAAGGGCAGCTCCCCGAACACCCGCAGGCCGAACACCTCTTTATAGGGCTCCGGCAGGGTGTGGAGAATTCTGTGGAGGGCCAAGACCTCCTCCCGGTCCTCCAGCGCCCCGGCAAAGTCTCCGCCGCCGGGCAGATCCTCCCCGGCAGCTCCGTCTCCCGCCGGTGCCGGCGGCAATGGTCCACCCAGACATTTCTGGCGATGGTGAACAGCCACGCCCGGACGTCTCCCCGGCCGTCGAACCGGTCCACCGCTCCCAGGGCCCGGGCAAAGGTCTCCTGGGCGATCTCCTCCGCCAGATGTTCGTCCCGAGAGAGTCCCCGGACATAACGGTAGACATCCCGGAAATACAGGCGATAGAGAATCTCAAAGTCCACGGTCCTCCCTCCCTTCACCAAATTAACGCACAGCGCCCCCGAAACGTTACAGATCCCCGGTGGAAATTTCCTCCGGGGATCTGATACGCGGTTTTTCTGTTGTGCCGGACTCAGTCCGCCAGATACAGGTCCAGCGCCTGGGCCAGCGTGGGCGGGAGACATAGGTGACACCGGCCTCCTTCACGCAGGTGCCGTAGACCTCCTCCGTGGTGCCGTCGCTGTTCACCGCGGCGATGGCGCCGCCGGGCATGGCGGTCATCAGCGTCTCCGTGGTCAGGGGGGCAGGCTTCACCATGTCATCGCCATAGGAGACCCCAGGCACTGCTCCAGGCTCAGCTTCCGGGGCGGCACCAGGCGCAGGGCCTCGTCGGACCCGGCGGCCCGCATGTTGGTCATCTGCTTCTTCTTGCAGACGTTGACGGTAATGTCCTCCTGCTTGGGGGACACGCCCACGATCATGCCCTCATACACCTTGACGCCGGGGCCGATGAACAGAGCGCCCCGCTCCTGGGCGTTGAACAGTCCGTAGCTGACGGACTCGCCGGTCTCGAAGGACACCAGGGAGCCGGTGTTCCGGCGGCTCAGGTCGCCCTTATAGGGGGCGTAGCTGTCGAACACGGAGGCCATGATGCCCTCGCCCCGGGTATCCGTCAGGAACTCGTTGCGATAGCCGAACAGGCCCCGGGCGGGGATCAGGAACTCCAGCTTCATGCGGCTGCCCACGGGGGTCATCTCGATCAGGTCGCCCTTGCGGGAGCCCAGCTTCTCGATGACCGCGCCCACGGACTCGCTGGGCACGTCGGCCACCAGCCGCTCGATGGGCTCGCACTTCTTGCCGTCGATGGTGCGGTACAGCACCCGGGGGGGGGACACCTGGAACTCATAGCCCTCCCGGCGCATGGTCTCGATAAGGATGGACAGGCTCATCTCGCCCCGGCCCGCCACGTTGAAGGCGTCGGTGGCGCCGTCGATCTCCGTCACCCGCAGGGACACGTCCTTCAGGGTCTCCCGGAACAGGCGGTCCCGCAGCTGGCGGGAGGTGACGAACTTGCCCTCGCGGCCGGCATAGGGGGAGTCGTTGACGGAGAAGGTCATCTCCATGGTGGGGGCGGAAATTTTCACAAAGGGCAGAGGCTCCACGCAGTCGGGGGCGCAGATGGTGTCGCCGATGGTGATATCGCCGATGCCGGACATGGCAATGATGTTGCCGGCGGTGGCCTCGGTGATGGGCTGCTTGCCCAGGCCCTGGAACTCGTACATGGACACGGCCTTGGCCTTCTTGGCCGGGGCGTCGGGGTCGTGATAGTTGCACACGGCGATTTCCTGATTCTGCTTCAGGACGCCGCGCTCCACACGGCCGATGGCGATGCGGCCCACGAACTCGTTATAGTCGATGGCGGACACCAGCATCTGGAAGGGCTGGTCCAGGTCCGCCTCGGGAGCGGGAATATAGCTGAGGATGGTGTCGAACAGGGGCTTGAGGTCCGTGCCCGGCACGTCGGGGGAGTAGGACGCGACGCCCTGGCGGGCGGAACAGAACAGCATGGGGGAGTCCAGCTGCTCCGGGGTGGCGTCCAGGTCCAGCAGCAGCTCCAGCACCTCGTCGATGACCTCATGGATGCGCTGGTCGGGCCGGTCGATCTTGTTGACCACCACGATGACCCGGTGACCCAGCTCCAACGCCCGGCTGAGGACGAAGCGGGTCTGGGGCATGGGGCCCTCGGCGGCGTCCACCAGCAGGATCACGCCGTTGACCATCTTCAGGATGCGCTCCACCTCGCCGCCGAAGTCGGCATGGCCCGGGGTGTCCACGATGTTGATCTTGGTGTCGCCGTACTGGATGGCGGTGTTCAGAACTGCCTTTTGGGGTATTTTCCCAGGCCGTTCCAAAGTAATACCTCTCCAAAACTTTCGGCCCAACCGGCCGTGGATTTGGCGGTTCGGCACATTGACTGGGACGGCGGCCTCTACCTATAATAGAAGATCTTTGCGGCGGAAGCGGTGCCAGCACCGCACGTTCCCCCGCAAGTACCGCGACCCGCTGGGGCCGCCCAATGGAGGCATTCTGCCATGTACCGTATCAGAACATTCAACAAGATCTCTCCCGTCGGCCTGAACCGCCTGGATCCGGCGCTGTACGCCGTCTCCGATTCGGAGACGGACGAGGACGCCATCCTGGTCCGCTCCGCCAAGCTGCTGGACTATGATTTTCCGAAAAACCTTCTGGCCATCTCCCGGGCCGGGGCCGGCGTCAACAATATCCCCCTGGACCGCTGCTCCGAGGCGGGCATCGTGGTATTCAACACCCCCGGTGCCAACGCCAACGCCGTAAAGGAGCTGGTGCTGTGCGCCATGCTGATGGGCTCCCGGGACGTGGACGGGGGCATCCAGTGGGTCCGGCAGCAGGTGGCCTCCGGCGTGGACGTGACCACCGTAGTGGAGAAGGGCAAGGCCGCCTTCATCGGCCCGGAGCTGTACAAGAAGACGCTGGGCGTCATCGGCCTGGGGGCCATCGGGTCATTGGTCGCCAACATCGCATTGTCCCTGGGCATGGATGTGTACGGCTACGACCCCTTCCTGTCTGTGGATGCCGCCCTGCGGCTGGACCGCCACATCCATGTGGTGAAGGACATCAACGAGCTGTACAAGCGGGCGGACTATATCACCATCCACATCCACTACACCAAGGACACAGAGCGCATGATCGACGCCAAGGCCATCGGCGCCATGAAACGGGGCGTCCGGTTCATCAACCTGGCCCGGGGCGAGATCGTGGACGACGATGCCATGCTGGCGGCGCTGGACACCGGCTGGGTAGCGGCCTATGTCACAGACTTCCCCAATAACCGCCTGGTGGGTGCGCCCCACGTGCTGGCCATGCCTCACCTGGGAGCCTCCACACCGGAGAGTGAGCAGAACTGCGCGGTCATGGCGGTGGACCAGCTGCGGGATTACTTGGAAAACGGCAACATCCGCAACAGCGTAAACCTGCCCGCCGTCAGCCAGGAGCGCAGCGGCGTTGTGCCGGCTGTGCCTGATCCACAAAAACGTGCCTGCCATGCTGGCCAGCATCACCACCCTGCTGTCCCGGGACGGCATCAATGTGGAGAACCTGAGCAACAAGTCCCGGGGGACTACGCCTACACCATCGTGGACCTGAGCGCCCCGGCGGACCAGTGCGTCATCGACGAGGTGACGGCGCTGGAGAATGTGATCCGGGTACGGGTCATCCAGTGAGCGCCGAAGGGCTGCCGCCTGCGCGGCAGCCCTTTCCCATTGACAGCAGGGCGGAAAACAGGTACAATGGTTTCTGCCTATTTGATATGCCCCTGTAGCTCAGTCGTATAGAGCGACGCTTCTGCATCTCGTGCAGCAGGGTGACGATGATGCGGGCGCCGGAAGCGCCCACGGGGTGGCCCAGGGCGATGGCGCCGCCGTTGACGTTGACCTTGCTCATGTCGAAGTGCAGCTCGCGGGCCACGGCGATGGACTGGGCGGCAAAGGCCTCGTTGGCCTCCACCAGGTCGATGTCGTCGATGGTCAGGCCGGCCTTCTTCAGGGCCTGACGGGAGGCGGGCACGGGGCCCACGCCCATGATCTTGGGATCCACGCCGCCCTGGCCCCAGCCGATCAGCTTGGCCATGGGCTTCAGGCCGTACTTCTCCACAGCCTCGCCGGAAGCCAGCACGATGGCGGCAGCGCCGTCGTTGATGCCGGAGGCGTTGGCAGCGGTAACCCGGGGCTGACCCTTGTCGGCGGCTTCCTGGATACCGGTGGGCTCAAAGGTGTTCACCACCTGGGGGTTGGGGGACTCGGGGCTGACGGGGAACGCGCCGCGCAGCTTGGCAATGCCTTCCTTGGTGACGCCGGCCTTGGGATACTCATCCTTGGCGAAGGGGACCATTTCCTTCTTGACCTTGACCATCACGGGGACGATCTCGTCGTCGAAGCGGCCGGCCTTCTGGGCGGCCTCGGTCTTCTGCTGGGAGGCGGCGGCGAAGGCGTCCTGCTCCTCGCGGGTGATGCCCCAGATGTCGTTGATGTTCTCGGCGGTGGTGCCCATGTGATAGTTGTTATAGGCGTCCCACAGACCGTCCTTGATCATGGTGTCCACCAGCTTCTTGTCGCCCATGCGGGCGCCCCAGCGGGCGTCCAGGGAAGCGAAGGGAGCGGCGCTCATGTTCTCGGTACCGCCGCAGACCACCACGTCGGAATCACCGGCCAGGATGGAGCGGGCGCCCTCGATGACGGACTTCATGCCGGAGCCGCAGACCATGCCCACGGTGTAAGCGGGAACGGAGTAGGGGATACCGGCCTTGATGGCCACCTGGCGGGCGACGTTCTGGCCCTGGGCGGCGGTCAGGATGCAGCCGAACATGACCTCATCCACGTTTTCGGGGGCGATATTGGCGCGCTTGAGGGGCCTCCTTCACCACCACGGCGCCCATCTCGGCGGCAGGGGTGTTCTTCAGGGAACCGCCGAAGGAGCCGATAGCGGTACGGCAGCAATTGACGACATACAAATCTTTCATAGTGGTAATTTCCTCCTACATTTTGTTTTAGGGTTCTACTCTGTACCTATATCGTAGTCATTTTCGACCGAATAGTCAACCCCAGATTGCTCCGAATCGCAAAAATCGTGGAACTGAACAGGATTTGACTGGATTTCTTTGGTTGTTTGACTAAAAATTAACAAGCTGGTTAATTTTATGACAAGGCCGCCCGGGCCTCCTGGAGCTTGGTATAGAAGTCGCCCACGTTGAGCTTGTTATACAGGCGGGTGTTGTAGTCCACCTGGGCGTTTGCCACGGCGTCCTTGATCCGGGTTTCAAACAGGGCGTTTACCACGGCGGACCGGTTCAGCTCCCGGCCCACCGCCACATACAGGGCGTTATCGGTCTCGATGACGCCGCTGACCTGGCCCGGCTCCAGGGCCGCCACGGCGGCGGCCAGGGTCTCGCCCATGTCCCCGGCGGAGGCGGTGACTCCCTCCTCCGTCACGTTCTCCATGCCCAGCTGGGCCGCCAGGTCCAGATAGGTGGCGGCAACGTCCTGGGAATCCCGCAGCTGCTGGGCGAAGCTCTCCGCCGCCAGGCGGGTGTTGTCATCGTCCTCGCCGTCCAGGGGCCAGTACAGCAGCAGACAGGTGGCGTAGCCGTTGTCCTTGGCCAGGGCGTCGATGTCCTCCTGGGCGGGATACAGGGCGCTTCCTTCGGTGCAGAAGGCCTGGCGCACCCCGGCGTACAGATAGTACCCCTGGTTGATGCTGTCGAACATGGTCTCCGACACGCCCATGCCCTGGATCTGCTTGAGATAGGCCTCCTGGCTGCCGTAGTAGTTGATATACTGCTGGCGCTGCTTTTCCAGGGCCTCCCGGTCGGAGTCGGTCAGGGTCACGTTCCCCTGCCTGGCCCCACTGGCGGATCACGGCGTACAGCTTCACCGTCTCCAAGGCGTCCTGCTTGGCATAGGCCCCGTAGGTCATGCCGTCGGACAGCTCCGCGTCAAAGTCCAGGTCCGACACGTTGGCCGACAGATACTCGCAGTCGTAGGCCACCCAGTACAGATACTCCTCGGCGTCGATGGTCTCGCCGTTGACGGTCAGCAGCTCCGCGTCCGGCCGGATGCCGGAGGCCTGGTAAAACAGGCCGTCGCTGCGGTGGCCGTTGGTAAGGATCCCGCTGGCGGAGATCACCGCCACCAGCGCCACGGACAGGACCACCGAGGCGGCCAGACGGATCAGGGATTTTTTCATGTTGCTCCTCCTTCATGGGCTTTGCCCAGTTCTTCTTTTTTCAGCCGCAGCTCCTCCGTCAGCTTCCCGGCGGCGGCCAGGGCGTCCTCCCCCGGGGAGAGGTGCAGCTGCAGCCGGGGCGGCTCTCCGGCGGACAGCCGCAGGCGGCTGCGATAGCCCGGCATGGTGCACACGGCCATCAGGCTGGGCACATCCACCCGGCTGTCAAAGGTGAAGGCCACCACACCGGCCTTCTGGGTGATATCGGTGATGAACACCTCCGCCGCCGCGGCCCGCAGCAGGGCCACGTCCAGCAGGGCCATCACCGCCTTGGGCGGGTCGCCGTAACGGTCCGTCAGCTCGTCCACCAGGTCCGAGGCCTCCTCAGTGGTGCGGATGGCCGCCATCCGGCGGTACAGGTCCATCCGCTGCCGGGGGGGAGGACACATATTTTTCCGGAATGTGGGCCGAGGTGGCCAGGTCCGCCGAGCAGTCGGGGCGGATGTCCCGTCCCCTCCCCTGCTGCTCCAGCACCGCGTCGTTCAGCAGCTTCAGATACATATCATAGCCCACGCTCATGAGATAGCCGGACTGCTCCGGTCCCAGCAGGTTCCCCGCCCCCCGGATCTCCAGGTCCCGCATGGCGATGCGGAAGCCGGAGCCGAAGGTGACGTACTCCCGGATGGCGGACAGCCGCTTGGAGGCCACCTCCGTCAGCACCTTCCCGGGGCGGTAGGTCAGGTACGCATAGGCCCGGCGGGCGCTGCGGCCGATGCGGCCCCGGATCTGGTGCAGCTGGGACAGGCCCAGCCGGTCCGCGTCCTCGATGATCAGGGTGTTCACGTTGGGGATGTCGATGCCGGTTTCGATGATGGTGGTGCACACCAGCACCTGGATCTCGCCGTCGGCCATCTGCTGCATCACGGAGCTGAGCTCCCGCTCGGCCATTTTCCCGTGGGCGATGCCGATGGCCACGTCCTCCCCCAGCCACTGGCGCAGCCGCCCGGCGGTGGACTCGATGTTCTCCACCCGGTTGTGCAGGTAGTACACCTGCCCGCCCCGGCTCAGCTCCCGGCGGATGGCCTCGGCGATGACGGGCCACTCATGCTCCACCACATAGGTCTGCACCGGCTGGCGGTCGTGGGGCGGCTCCTCGATGGTGCTCATGTCCCGGATGCCGGACAGGGGCCATGTTCAGGGTCCGGGGGATGGGGGTGGCGGACAGGGTCAGGGTGTCCACCTGCTTGGCCCGCTCCCGGAGCTTCTCCTTGTGGGTCACGCCGAAGCGCTGCTCCTCGTCGATGACCAGCAGGCCCAGGTCGTGAAACTGCAGGTCCTTCTGCAGGAGCTTGTGGGTGCCGATCAGCAGGTCCACCTTTCCCGCCTGGGTCCGGGCCAGGATGTCCCGCACCTGGGCCGGGGTCCGGAACCGGGACAGCACCTCGATGTTCACCGGGAAGGAGCGGAAGCGGTTCACCGCCGTGGCATAGTGCTGCTGGGCCAGGACGGTGGTGGGCACCAGAATGGCGGCCTGCTTGCCGTCCATGATGCACTTCATCACCGCCCGCAGGGCCACCTCGGTTTTGCCGTAGCCCACGTCGCCGCACAGCAGCCGGTCCATGGGCCGGGGCTGCTCCATATCGGCCTTGATGTCCCGGATGGCCTGCAGCTGGTCGTCGGTCTCCGTATAGGGGAAGGCGTCCTCAAACTCCTGCTGCCAGGGGCTGTCCGGGGAGAAGGCATGGCCTGCCAGCCGCTGCCGCTGGGCATACAGCCGGATCAGCCCCTCCGCCAGGTCCTTGGCGGCGGCCTTGGCCTTCCGGGTGGTCTTGGCCCACTCGGTGCCCCCCAGCTTGTTGAGCTTGGTGCGCTCGTTGTCCTCGCCGGGGCCGATATACTTGCTGACCAGGTCCAGGGACGTGGCCGGGACGTACAGCACGTCCTGCCCGGCGTAGGCGATCTTGATATAGTCCTTCTCCACCCCGTCCACCGGCAGGCGCAGCATGGCCACGAACCGGCCGATGCCGTGGTGGGCATGGACCACCAGGTCCCCGGGGGTCAGGTCCGTATAGGACTGGAGCTTCTGCTGATTGCTGTCCCGCTTGGGCCGGGGCTTTTTACTCCGGCCGGACAGGGGCGTGGTCAGCTGCCCCTCCGTCAGCACCGCCAGCCGCCCCTCCGGGTATTCGCACCCGGCGGAGAGAGCGCCCACGGCGATGAGCACCGTGCCCTTTTCCGGGGCCTTCTCCCCGGTCAGGTCCACGGCGGCGGGGATTTTCCGGTCCGCCAGCATCTGCTGCAGGTTCCTGGCCCGGACCTCGCCGCCGCACAGCACCATCACCCGGTAGCCTGCGGTGAGATAGTGGGTCAGGTCCGTGCAGGCCAGCTCCAACGACCCGCCGTAGCTGGACAGCTGCTTGGCCGTCAGCTGTAACAGATCCCGGGGGGGCAGCAGCTGCCGGCCGGTGGTGAGGCTGTCCAGCTGCACCGTGGGGCGCTTTTCCAGCCGGGCCGCCAGCTCCTGCTCCGAGGCGGCGAAATCCGCCAGCTCCCCGGCCAGAAAGCCCGCCTCCATTCCGGCGGACACGTCCTCCTTCAGCTGCCACAGCCAGCCCCGCAGGGCCTCCGCCGTCCGGCCGCTTTCCTCCACGCATACCAGGGCGTTTTCGGGCAGATAGTCCAGGGCCGTGGTCTTTTCCGGATACACCGCCGCCAGGCACCGGTCCGGGCCGTTGGGGGCCATGCCCTGGCGCAGACGGGCGGCATCGGCGGTCAGCAGCTCCCGCAGGGCCTGGGTGCCCTGCTTCCGGGCCAGGCGCTTCACCGCGGTCTCCAGCCGCAGGGCCGCCTGCTCCGCCTGGCCCCTCCTGCCAGGCCGGCAGCACCTCCGCCGCCGGAAGCAGCAGGGCCTCCCGGCGGTTTTCCACCCGCCGCTGGGTGGCGGTGTCGAAAATGCCCAGGGAGTCGATCTCGTCGTCGAAAAATTCGCAGCGCACCGGCTGCTCCATTCCCGGGGAGAACACGTCCAGGATGCCGCCCCGCAGGGCGAACTGTCCCGGGCCCTCCACCTGGTCGCACCGGGTGTATCCGGCTCCGGCCAGCCGCCGGGCCAGGTCCCCCAGGTCCCACCGCTGGCCCACGGCCAGGGTCAGGACCGTCCGCTCCAGCACCCGGGGCGGGATGCACCGCTGCACCAGGGCCTCCGGGGTGGTCACCACCACGGGGCTGCTTCCCAGGCGGTACAGGGCCGCCAGCCGCTGGTTTTCCCATTGGCGGCTGGCCTCCATGGGCCGCCACTGCAGCTCCCGGGCCGGCAGCACCAGCGGCTCCTCCCCGGTGAGCACCCGCAGGTCACCGGCCTGCCGCCGGGCCTCCCGCTCGTCGGGACACAGCACCACCAGCGGCCGCCGGGTCTTCAGATGCAGGGCCGCCTCCACCTGGGCCCGGTGCACCGGGCTTACGCCGGTGATCAGCACCGGGCTTACGCCGTTTTCTACGTCCTCTGTCAGCTGCCGCACCTCCGTCAGGCGCAGCAGCTCCTTCATCAGCGCCTTCACCGGGCACCTCCCTTCCTCCGCAGCGCGCTCGGGGGCGTATACGATGGTAGTATACGCCCCGAAGCTGTAACAGAACTTAAAATGGTCAATTGAACCGGTTCATGGCCCGGTCGATGCCCTCTGTGATCAGGGTCTTGGCGGCGTCGCCTGCCCGGTCCAGGGCGTCCTCCACCGCCGTCCGGTCCTCACCCACGGGCTTGCCCATGACCCAGTCCACCATGTCGTGCTCCCCGGGCCGGGGGGAGCCTACCCCCACCTTGATGCGGGGGAACTTGTCGGTGCCCAGGTGCTGGATGATATTCTTCAGGCCGTTGTGCCCTCCGGCGCTGCCGCCGCCCCGGATCCGCAGCTTCCCGGCAGGCAGGGACACGTCGTCGCTGATGACCAGCACATGGTCCGCCGGGATCTTGTAAAACCGGGCCGCCTCGCCCACGGACTCGCCGGACAGGTTCATATAGGTCTGGGGCTTCATCACCAGCACCTGCCGGTCCCCCACCTTCCACTGGCCGGTCCAGGCCCGGAAGCGCAGCTTATTGAAGCGGAAGCCCTCCCGGTCCGCCAGACGGTCCAGGGCCATAAAGCCCATGTTGTGCCGGGTGGCGGCGTACTGGTTCCCGGGATTCCCCAGGCCTACCAGCAGCCAGCTGATCCCGCCGCCGCTGCGATGAAAAAACATAGCGTCACATCCCCCTGTATCGGAAAACTGCCGGTAAAAATAACCGGGCGAAAAAATCGCCCGGTTATTATATCACAAAAATGCTCAGTTGAACAGCTTGGCAATGGAAATTTCCTGATAAATCCGCTCGATGGCCTCGCCGAACATGGGAGCCACGGACAGATACTTGATCTTGCTGCACCCGGCGCCCTGGGTCTCCGGAATGGTGTTCAGCAGGGGCCAGCTCCGTGATGTTGCTGCCCTCCAGCCGCTCCAGAGCCGGGCCGGACAGCACGCCGTGGCTGGCGCAGGCATACACGTTCCTGGCGCCGCCCACCTCCACGATGGCCTTGGCGGCGTTGCACAGGGAACCGGCGGTATCCACCATGTCGTCAAACAGGATGCAGTCCTTACCGGCCACGTCGCCGATGACGTTCATGACCTCGCACTGGTTGGCCTTCTGGCGGCGCTTATCCACGATGGCCAGGTTCATGTGCAGCTTCTGGGCGAAGGTCCGGGCCCGGGCCACGGAGCCAACATCGGGGGACACCACCACCATGTCCTCGGCCCGCTCGCCGAACTTCTTGGCGTAGTAGTCCACAAAGACGGGGTTGCCCAGCAGGTTGTCCACAGGGATGTCGAAGAAGCCCTGGATCTGGCTGGCGTGCAGGTCCATGGTCAGCACCCGGTCCGCGCCTGCGGCCACAATCATGTTGGCCACCAGCTTGGCGGAGATGGGATCGCGGCTCTTGGCCTTGCGGTCCTGGCGGGCATAGCCGAAATAGGGGATCACGGCGGTGATGCGCCCGGCGGAGGCCCGGCGGCAGGCGTCGATCATGATCAGCAGCTCCATGAGGCTGTCATTGACGGGCTTGCAGGTGGAGTTGATGAGAAACACGTCGCTGCCGCGGACGGTTTCGTACAGGGAGACGGACACCTCGCCGTCGGCGAAGGTCTTTACCTCGGACTCGCCCAGCTTGGTGCCGATGATCTGGCAGATCTCCTTTGCCAGAGCAGGATTGGAGTTACCGGTGAACACCTTGATGTCCTTGCCATGAGAAATCATTTCTTTACACACTCGCTTTCTATCTTACTCAAAAAAATCTCTCTTGGTACTGATCTATCTGAGACGGCTGACGCCGATACTCACTTCAAATTTTCAAAAAACTTTTTTGAAAATTTGCGTGCGGTTTTTCAGAACTTTTTAAGTTCTGAAAAACCTGTGATTGCAAACGAAAGACACCCCTGATGGGTTTCTTTCGTAACTATCTTCCTTTCCGATGGCAGAAGATTTCCGGGCTTTTCGACAGCCTCACTTGTCCTTTTTCCACAGGCTGTGCAGGCGGTCGGCCCAGCCGGGCTTGTTGGTCTGCCGGGTCCGGGCGATGGCCAGCGCCCCATCGGGCACGTCGTCGGTAACGGTGGACCCGGCGGCGGTATAGGCCCGGTCCCCCACGGTGACCGGCGCGATGAGGTTGGTGTTGCAGCCCAGGAACACGTCGTCGCCGATGGTGCAGCGGAACTTTTTGTGGCCGTCATAGTTGGTGGTGACGGTGCCGCAGCCGAAATTCACCCGCTGGCCCACGTCGCTGTCGCCCACATAGGTCAGGTGGCTGATCTTGGTGCCGCCGCCGATGACGGAGTTCTTCACCTCCACAAAGTCCCCCACCCGGCAGTGGTCGCCGATGGTGCACCCCGGCCGCACATAGGTGAAGGGCCCCACGGTGGTGTCGCTTCCCACGGTGCTGTCATTGAGCTGGGAGGCGTTCACGGTGGTGCGCTGGCCGATCCGGCAGTCCCGGAGCATGGAGTTGGGACCGATCTCGCTGTCCCGGTCCACGGCGGTGTGTCCCCGCAGGATGGTCCCCGGCAGCAGGGTCACGCCCGGGGCCACGGAGCACCGGGGGTCCACATAGGTGGCGGCGGGGTCCACCACGGTGACGCCGTTTTCCGCCAGCCGCCGCAGGATCAGCTCCCGGGCGTCCGGCATGGCCGCCGTCAGCGCCGCCGCCGAGTCAAAGGGCCGGAAGGCCGGTGCCAGCGTCTGGGGCCTCCACAGGGAGCGGACGCCTGCCGCCTCCGCCGGGCAGTCGGTCAGAGGGGTCCCAGCCCGCAGCCGGGCCAGCAGCACCTGGCTGTCGGCGGCATACACGCTGCGTCCGTCCTCCGGGCCGTATACCGGCACCACCGGCCCGGGGACCATTACCACGTCCCCGCCGGCGGCGGAAAGGGCCGCCTCCGCATGGTCAAAAAACGTCACGTCACAGCCCGGCAGGTCGTCCAGGACCTCCTGGCGGCAGTTCTCCGGGCAGACAATAAAATACCGCTGCACGCCGCAGTCCATAAGCTCCTGCGCCGCCCAGGTCAGCACCGGGCAGAACAGAACAGGCTGCAGCATCAGCGGCTTATCCTGGGGGGCCAGAGCACCCTTCAGGTCAAAAATCGCAATTTCACAATTCACGGGAACCATCCCCCTTTCTATAATCCATCCCATTATATCATGCTCTGCGTGAAAATCCAGTATTTTTGCGTTTTTTTCTGGCAATAATTTTTCCGGTCTGCAAAATCTGCTGCAAAATCCGGAAATCCCATACAATTCACAGATGGTTTTTTGTCGTTTTAAGAAAAAATGCCCAAAATTTACAATTTCCGGTTGCATTCTTTAGGGAATTGCATTACAATAGGCTGGTCATGTCAGGCAAAGGCCGAAGGGAGGGACGGGAAAATGGTGCATATTGTTCTGGTTGAGCCGGAAATCCCCCAGAATTGCGGGAATATCGCCCGCACCTGTGCCGCCACCGGCTGCGACCTGCACCTGATCCGCCCTCTGGGCTTCGACATATCCGACCGGGCCGTGAAGCGGGCCGGACTGGACTACTGGCACCTGGTGTCCGTGTATGACTACGAAAACCTGGAGGATTTCTTCCGGCGGCGCCCGGAGGCGGCGGAAGACCTGTGGCTGGCCACCACCAAGGCCCCCCAGGACTACTGCCAGGCCCGGTTCCGGGAGGGGTGCTGGCTGTTTTTCGGCAAGGAGACGGCGGGCCTGCCGGAGGCGTTCCGCCTGGCCCACTATGACCGCTGCATCCGCCTGCCCATGGTCTCCCCGGCCCGGAGTCTGAACCTCAGCAACTCCGTGGCGGTGCTGACCTATGAGGCTCTGCGCCAGCAGGGCTTCCCCGGCCTGCTGCACTGCGGCGAAATGGCCGATTGATCCCGCGTATTATTTTCATAAAGGAGCGACCGATATGAATTACAATAAGAAAACCATCATGGATGTGGACGTGGCAGGCAAGAAGATCCTGCTGCGCTGCGACTTCAACGTGCCCCAGGACAAGGAGACCCACGCCATCACCAGCGACAAGCGCATCGTGGCCAGCCTTCCCACCATCCGGTATCTGCTGGAGCGTGGGGCGGCGGTGATCGCCTGCTCCCACCTGGGCAAGCCCAAGGGCCAGTGGAAGGACAGCCTGACCCTCCGGCCGGTGGCGGAGCATCTGAGCCAGCTGCTGGGCCAGGAGGTCATCTTCGCCCAGGACATCGTGGGCGAGGACGCCAAGGCCAAGGCGGCGGCCCTGCAGGGCGACCAGATCATGCTGCTGGAGAATCTGCGCTTTGACCCCCGGGAGGAGAAGAACGACCCGGAGTTTGCCCGGGAGCTTGCCTCCATGGCGGAGCTGTACGTCTCCGACGCCTTCGGCACCGTGCACCGGGCCCACGCCTCCACCGCCGGTGTGGCGGCGTTCCTGCCTGCCGTGTCCGGCCTGCTGGTGGCCCGGGAGCTGGAGATCATGGGCGGCGCCCTGGAGAACCCCAAGCGCCCCTTCGTGGCGGTGCTGGGCGGAGCCAAGGTGTCCGACAAGATCGGCGTCATCAACAACCTGCTGGAAAAGGCCGACACCATCATCATCGGCGGCGGCATGGCCTATACCTTTGCCCGGGCCCAGGGCGGCTCCATCGGCAAGAGCCTGTGTGAGCCGGACAAGCTGGACTATGCCCTTCAGATGATCCAGAAGGCCAAGGACCGGGGCGTGCAGCTGCTGCTGCCCACCGACACCGTGGCCGCGGCGGAGTTCTCCGCCGACGCCGACAGCCTGGTGGTGCACACCGATGCCATCCCCGGCAACATGGAGGGCCTGGACATCGGCCCCGAGACCATCCGCACCTTCTGCGCCGCCGTCCGGGGCGCAGGCACCGTTGTGTGGAACGGCCCCATGGGCGTGTTTGAGTTTGAGAAGTTCGCCGCCGGCACCCGGGCCATGGCCCAGGCCCTGGCCGACAGCGGCGCCGTGACCATCGTGGGCGGCGGCGACAGCGCGGCGGCGGTGGAGCAGATGGGCTTCGCCGATCAGATCACCCACATTTCCACCGGCGGCGGCGCCTCCCTGGAGTTCCTGGAGGGCATCGAGCTGCCGGGCGTGGCCTGCCTGCTGGATAAATGACACCAAAGGGGAAACTTTTCACCCTTTTGAAATATAGATAAGAGGAGTAAGAATCGCTATGAATCGCAGATACCGCAAGACCATCATCGCCGGCAACTGGAAAATGAACATGACCGCCAGCGATACCAAGAAATTTGCCGACGACATCAAGGCCATCATGCCCCGCGCCAAGTGGTGCGACGTGGTGGTGTGCGTCCCCTTCGTGAATATCCCCGCCGCCCTGAAGGCCTTCAAGGACCTGCGCATCTCCGTGGGCGCGCAGAACATGTTCTATGAAAAGTCCGGTGCCTACACCGGCGAGGTTTCCGCCGACATGCTCAAGGACCTGGGCGTCAAATACGTCATCATCGGCCACTCCGAGCGCCGCCAGTATTTCGGCGAAACGGATTTCACCGTCAACAAGAAGGTCCTGGCCGCTCTGGAGGCGGGTCTGCATCCCATCATCTGCGTGGGCGAGAGCCTGGAGCAGCGGGAGCTGGGCATCACCATGGAGCTCATCGCCCTGCAGGTGAAGTCCGCCCTGGCCGGCGTCCCCGCCGAGAAGCTGCGCAAGTGCGTCATCGCCTATGAGCCCATCTGGGCCATCGGCACCGGCAAGACCGCCACCGCCGAGCAGGCCGCCGAGGTCTGCACCTCCATCCGCACCACCGTGCGGCATCTGTACGGGGCCCGCATCGCCCGCTCCATCACCATTCAGTACGGCGGCTCCATGAAGCCCGGCAACGCGGCGGAGCTGCTGGCCCAGCCCGATATCGACGGCGGCCTCATCGGCGGCGCTTCCCTGAAGCCTGCCGACTTTGTGGAGATCATCAACGCCGCCAACCAGGACTAAGCGAATCGACAGGAGGTTCCGCAATGAACAAGGCGCCTACTACCCTGATCATCATGGACGGCTTCGGCCTCACCGCCCCCGGCCCCGGCAACGCCGTGAGCCTGGCCCAGACGCCCCAGCTGGACCGGCTGTTTGCCGAATATGCCCACACCACCCTGTCCGCCAGCGGCCTGGACGTGGGTCTGCCCGCCGGGCAGATGGGCAACAGCGAGGTGGGCCACACCAACATCGGCGGCGGCCGGGTGGTGTTCCAGGACCTGCCCCGCATCTCCCGGGCCATCGACGACGGCAGCTTCTTTGAAAACGCCGCCTACAACAAGGCCATGGACGACTGCCTGGAAAAGGGCTCCAGCCTGCACCTGTACGGACTGCTGTCCGACGGCGGCGTCCACTCCCACATCCAGCACCTGTATGCCCTGCTGCAAATGGCCAAGAACAAGGGCCTGACCCGGGTGTATGTCCACGCCTTCCTGGACGGCCGGGACGTGTCCCCCACCAGCGGCAGGGACTTCGTCTCCGCCTGCCGGGATAAGTGCCAGGCCCTGGGCGTGGGCAAAATCGCCACCGTTATGGGCCGGTATTACGCCATGGACCGGGACAACCGCTGGGAGCGGGTGCAGCTGGCCTATGACGCCATGGTCTACGGCGAGGGCATCCAGAATCCCGACCCCGTGGACGCCGTGGCCCAGTCCTATGCCAACGATGTCACCGACGAGTTTATGGAGCCCGTGGTCTGCGACCCGGAGGGCACCATTTCCGACAACGACAGCATCATTTTCTTCAACTACCGTCCCGACCGGGCCCGGGAGATCACCCGGGCCATTGTGGACCCGGATTTCGACGGCTTCCAGCGGGAGTACTTCCCCACCACCTACGTCTGCAACACCGAGTACGACGCCTCCATGCCCAACGTACTGGTGGCCTGGCCCCGGATCCCGGTGAAAAACGGCCTGGGCGAGTACCTCAGCTCCATGGGCCTGACCCAGCTGCGCATCGCCGAAACGGAGAAGTACGCCCACGTCACCTTCTTCTTCAACGGCGGCGTGGAGAAGCAGTACCCCGGCGAGGACCGGGTGCTGGTGCCCTCCCCCAAGGTGGCCACCTACGACCTCCAGCCCGAGATGAGCGCCCGGGAGGTCTGCGACAAGTGCGTGGAGCGCATCAACTCCGGCGCGTATGACGTCATCATCCTGAACTTCGCCAACTGCGACATGGTGGGCCACACCGGCGTTCTCCAGGCCGCCGTCAAGGCCGTGGAGACGGTGGACGAGTGATCCAGCACAGCGGCGGCTATGAGACCACCTATGCCAATCTCCAGGCGGAGCCCGCCGTGGAGACGGGCGACACGGTGTCCGCCGGGCAGACCATCGGCGCAGTGGGAACCACCGCCGCGGCGGAGGCCGCCCAGGGCGCCCACCTGCACTTCTCCGTTGCAAAGGATGGGGAAGCTGTGGACCCGGACGCATTTCTCAACAGCTGACGCAAGCAGCGGCGGAACGGCAAAGGCCGTTCCGCCGCTGCTTTTCTCTGGAGTCAGGCCGCCCGGCTGCCGATCCGCTCGGCAACGGCCCGCATGGTCCGGCGCAGGAAGATAGCGCTCAGTACCAGGGACACCAGTTCGGAGATGGGGAAGGCCAGCCACACCAGCGTCAGGACGCCGGTGGGACAACAGCCATGCCACCGGCAGCAGCACCACCAGCTGGCGGCACACAGAGGTAATCAGACTGTACAGCGGGTTGCCGATAGCCTGACACACGGAACCGGCAATGATGTCGAAGCCCGCCAGCACGAAGGACACGGAGATGATCCGCAGAGCCACGGAGCCGATGGAGAGCATCTCCTCCGAGGCGTTGAAGAACATCAGCTAGCTGCTGGGGGAAGAGCTGGAAAATCAGGCATCCCACAGCCATGATGGCCATGGCGGTGCAGATGGTCAGCTTGATGGTCCGCTTCACCCGGGGCAGGCTGGCGGCGCCGTAGTTATAGCTGACGATGGGCACCACGCCGTTATTCAGGCCGAACACCGGCATGAAGATGAAGCTTTGCAGCTTGAAGTAGGCCCCGAACACTGCGGTAGCCGTTTTCGTAAAGGAGAAGAGGATCTTGTTCATGCCGAACACCATGGCGGAGCCGATGGACTGCATGACGATGGAGGGGAAGCCCACCCGGAATAGATCTCCGCCGCCACCTTGCCGTGCCAGCGGATCTCCCGGGGCAGGATGTGGATGTCCGGATTGCATTTGAGGTTCAGCACCGGGCAGCGGCGGCATGCCACAATCTGCCCTGCCACCGTGGCAATGGCGGCGCCGGCCACCTCCATCCGGGGCAGGCCGAACCAGCCGAAGATCAGGATGGGGTCCAGCACGATGTTGATGAGGGCGCCGGTAAGCTGGGTGCACATGGCCAGGAACGTGCGGCCGGTGGACTGCAGCAACCGCTCAAAGCAGAACTGGCTGAAAATACCGATGGAGCAGCCCAGGCAGATGGAGGCGTAATCCACGCCGTAGTCGATAATCACCTGTTCTCCCCGGCCTGCAGCCAAAGAAGGTCCGGGGAGAAGAAGATGCCGATCAGGGCGAATAGCGCGAAATTGCACAGGGCCAGAAAGATGCCCGTGTTGGCAGCCCGGTCCGCCATGGCCTGATTCTTCTCTCCCAGGGACCGGGAGAGGAGCGCGTTGATGCCCACGGCGGTGCCCGCGCCGACGGCAATCATCAGGTTTTGCAGGGGGAACGCCAGGGACACGGCATTCAGGGCATCCTCGCTGATCTGGGCCACGAAGATGCTGTCCACCACATTGTAGCAGGCCTGGACCAGCATGGAGATCATCATGGGGACAGCCATGTTGGTCAGCAGCCGTCCGATGGGCAGCACGCCCATCTTGTTCTCCCTGGGGCGCCGCGCCCTGGGGGAATTTTTCTGCCATGGAAATTCCAACATCCTTTCTCATTCAGAGAGACGTGACACGGAGACCACCCCGCGCCACGTCTCATATTTTGATTTCTCTATTAGGTTGCGGCTCCGGAAAGCCGGGCATCCGGAAGGATGCGTGGACGATTTATTTTTTCAGCTCACCGGTGGCCAGCTGAGTGAGATACGCGTTGATAAAGCCGTCCAGGTCACCGTCCATCACACCATTCACCTGGCTGGTCTCATGGGCGGTGCGGGTGTCCTTGACCATGGTGTAGGGCATGAAGACATAGGAGCGGATCTGGCTGCCCCACTCGATCTTCATCTGCACGCCCTTGATATCGGAGATCTTCTCCGCGTGCTGCTGCTGCTTCAGCTCCACCAGCTTGGCCCGCAGCATCTTCATGCAGTTGTCCTTGTTCTGAAACTGGCTTCGCTCTGCTGGCAGGCCACCACCACGCCCGTGGGCTTGTGATGAGGCGCACGGCGGATGAGGTCTTGTTCACGTGCTGTCCGCCTGCGCCGCTGGAGCGGTAGACCTGCATCTCAATGTCCTCCTCCCGGATCTCCACCTCGTCGTCATCCTCGATCTCGGGCATGACCTCCACCGCGGCAAAGCTGGTCTGCCGGCGGGCGTTGGCATCAAAGGGAGACACCCGCACCAGGCGGTGGACGCCGTTCTCACTCTTGAGCATGCCGTAGGCGTTCTCTCCCTCGATGAGAATGGACGCGGATTTGATGCCCGCCTCGTCACCGTCCTCATAGTCCAGGATCTGATAGGTGAAGTCGTGGCGCTCGGCCCAGCGGGTATACATGCGGTAGAGCATCTCGGTCCAGTCCTGGGCCTCGGTGCCGCCGAAACAGGGCTCTTCCCGCTCCCTCATCCTCCGCCTCCTGGCCCATCTCGCACAGGGCCGTCAGATCCTGCCACTCGGTCACCAGCTTGTCCTGGCGGGCGATCTTGTTCTGCAGCTGCTTGAGGCGCTGCTGCACCTTCTGGGATCGCTCCAGGTCGTTCCAGAAGCCGTCCTGGGCGGTCTCGTCCTCCAGCTTTCGGGCCTTCCGCGCGGGCGCTGTCCATGTCCAGCGCGGCGGAGAGCTTCTCCAGCTCGGGCCCCAGGTCCCGGAGCCTCTGCTTATATTCGTCGTATTCGATCAAAGCCATGTGCTCTCTCCACTTCCTCAAATTTCATTAGCCATAGTATTATATCGGAGGAACGTTTGTTTGTAAAGAAAAACCCGTAAAAAAACGGAAAATCCCGGGCCGTCTGTGTATTTCAGGGGACAATTTCGTTTTCCAGGATGCGGCCGGACCGGAATCTTTTTTTCCCGAATGGCGAAAAGTTCATAATTTGTTCATGATTGCCGGGCACTTTCCCGGTATGTTACATGTAGAGAGATAGAAGCTGGAAGCAAGCCTTTTGGAATATGATGGAGGAAAGAGGACTATGAAAACATTTTGGAAGAAAAAGCTCCCGGCGTGTCTGCTGGCGCTGGCGCTGCTGGCCGGAACCGTTCCCATGGCGTCTGCGGCCTCGGCGGATCTGACGTACGATGTGGACGAGGACAGCGGCGTCTGGCTGGATGCGGATGACTTTCAGGAAATCTATGAGGACGACAACGGCGGATACCTTGAATACGTGGAATTCACCGATTATGATGACTTTGACGATTACGGCTATTTCACCTTCGAGGACTTTGACCGTTACGGGTTCGACGACGTGGATTCCAAGGCGCTGGAGAACTACGAATTCTACTATGACCGTGCTGATGCGGACGATTACGACATCGACCTGGACACGCTGCGGTTTGAGACCTATGACAACATCGACAGCGACACACTGGATTTTGATGTCAGGCTGTACGGCGACGAAGGGTCATTCTATGCAACGGTCCGCATTGATGTGGAGGGTGGCTCCCGCTCCGGCTCCGGCGACGTGGAGCTGACCTACAAGGTGGACCCCGGCGACGATGTGACGGTGGACGCCGAGGACTTCTGGGATCTCTTTAACGAGGAAGACGGCCGCTATGATGAGCTGGAGTATGTGGAGTTCACCAGCTACGATGATTTCGATGACTTCGGATATTTCGGTGCAGACGGATACGACAGCGATGACTATATCCCGGACTATGAGCTCAATGACAGCGATCTGGACGATGCCATGTTCTATTACGACGAGAACGACGTCTGGTACGACTATGACTTTGAACTGGACACGCTGACGTTCTACGCCGACCGGAACGCCGACGCGGACACCCTGGCCTTTGACTTCACCATGCACGGCGTGGACGGTGACAAGGTATATGGCACTCTGTACATCGAGGTCGGCAAGGGCAGCGGCACCAGCAGCAAGGGCGACCTGACCTATCAGGTGGACCCGGACGACGATGTGACGCTGGACGCGGAGGATTTCTACGATTTCTTCTACGACGAGTCGGATTACGACGAACTGGAATACGTGGAGTTCACCGACTATGACGACTTTGACGATTACGGCTGTTTCTACGCCGACGGATACGATTCCGACGACTACACCCGGGATTACGAGCTGAACGACAGTGACCTGGACGACGCCGTGTTTTACTATGATGAGGACGATATCTGGGACGACTATGACTTCGAGCTGGACACGCTGACCTTTGCGGCGGACCGGAATGCCGATGAAGACACCCTGACCTTTGACGTCACCATGCGCGGCGTGAAAGGCGACAAGATCTCCGCCACCCTCACCATTGAGATCGGCAAGGGCAGCAGCACCGGCACCAAGGTGAAGGGCGACATCATTTATGAGGTGGATCCCGACGACAGCGTGACCTTTGACCGGGACGACTTCTGGGATTTCCTGGATGACGAGACCGGGGACGATCTGGAGTATGTACGGTTCACCGACGCCGACGGACTGGACGACTGGGGCGAGCTGTACAGCTACGACTACGATGATGACCGGACGTACTTTGACGAGAGCGACCTGGACGACGGTTATTTCTACTATGACAGCAAGGACCTGTTCTACGACGAGGACTTCACCCTGGATGACCTGACCTTTGTGGCGGACAGGGACGCCGACGGCAAGGTGGTGGAGCTGGACTTCACTGCCTACGGTGAGGACGGCGACAAGGCCTACGGCACCGTGGCCATCGCCATCGGCGATGTGGGGGGAACCGGCGTGGCCGCAGAGGGCGGCGATATCCGCTATTATACGGATTACAGCGGCCGAGTGCAGATCAACGCCAACGACATCGCCCGGTTCTTTGAGGAGAGCTACCCCGGCTATACCCTGCAGTATGTCACCTTTAAAGATGCGCCCACTTACGGCAGCCTGTACTACAACTACTACGGTACCAGCAGCTACGGCAGCTCCAGCAGCCTGCGCATCACCGACGACAACTGCGACGACATAGATTTCTACTTCAGTCCCTCCAGCAGCCAGCACGCCCTCAGCGAGCTGACATACATACCCAGCGGCGTCAACTACTGCGCCCAGATCCCCTTCACCGCTTACGGCTCCGGCAGCCGTTCTGTGTCCGGCACCATCCTCATCAGCGTGAACCTCAGCGAGGTGCCCGACGTTTACGGCCCCACGCCCAGAAACACGGCCGTCACCTTCCCGCCGCCTCCATCTACACGGCGGTGGCCCAGTCCAGCGGCCTGGGTCTGGCCAGCATCCAGCTGCTGGAACTGCCCGCCACCAACGAGGGGTGTCATCTACGTGGGCAGCGGCACCTCCAAGCGGGCGGACACCGAGACCCTGTACGGCTACTCCAGCGGCAGCGAGCGGATCAGCCAGCTGCGGTTCGTGCCGGCCAGCGGCTTCACCGGATCTGTGGAAATCCCCTATGTGGCCTGCAACAGCAGCTGGCGATCCCATTGCCAGCGGCAAGCTTTGCCTGGGCATTGTCAGCGCTATGGAGGACTTCTCTGATATCACCTCCTCCACCTGGTGCTATAAATATGTACTGGAGCTCAGCGACGCCGACGTGATCGACGGATACAGCGACGGCACCTTCAAGCCCGACAACCAGGTGACCTACGGCGCGGCGCTGAAGCTCATCATGCTGGCCGCTGGCTATGACGAGCAGAAGCCGGTGAACTCCAACGTGTTCAGCGGCTATCTGGCCCGGGCGCAGGCGGACGGGCTGGTGTCCGGCGCGTGAACCTGAACGCCCCCATCACCCGGCTGGCGGTCAGCCAGATCGCGGCCAAGGCCATGGGCCTCAGTATCAGCAACCTGTCCAGCGTCCGTCCCTTCACCGACACCACGGACCCCTATGTCCAGGCGCTGAATGCCGCAGGCATCGTGGAGGGCTACTTCAGCAACGGCACCAGCACCTTCAAGCCCTACAACACTCTGACCCGGGGGCCAGATCTCCGCCATCGTCTGGCGGATGGAGCAAGCCCAGTAAACCGGGAAAACAACAGCGGACCGCTGAAGCGGTCCGCTGTTCTCTGTTACAAAAGCACCGCAGAAAACTGAATGCATCTTTCCCCGCTCCTTTGGGGCAACCGGAACGATGCGCCAAACCTTTTCACCACAGCATTTGCCCTTATCTACGATGCGCCCAATGCGTATAAAGGTTTATGGGGAGAGCGGTCACTTCAGCAGGGCGCTGTACACATCCTGAGGGATGGTGAACTACACCATGCCCATGTAGCATGCAGCCACTGCGTACTCGTCGAACACCAGAACCAGATCGCCGTCGGTGTTCCAGTAAAAGCTCTGCTCCGGGTCAATAGCGGTGAATTCGTCCGTCAGATAGCTCAGGGATGCGTCCGCGGCCATCTGCTCCTCCATCTGCCGCAGGACTTCCGCGGACAGGACAGAGACGTAGTCCGCATCAGGCCGGAACAGATCGCTGAGGGTGACGGCTTCACCCGTAGCTTTGTTGATGTGGTAGAATCGGGTGAAATTGTAGCCGCTGGCCTCGGTCCTCGTGGCATCGATCCGCAGAGTGAACCAAGTATCGCTGTCCGTCACCACAGAGGAGGTCACATCCAGGCCCTGGTAGCTCTCGCCCGCGTGACCTCGCAGTCCGTCTGGAACTGGGCGATCAGCTGATCGGTATAGGCCTGCACCTGGTCGTTGATCTCGTCTGCAGCGCCGCTGCCGCCCAGCTCCGGGACGTGGACGTCGGCAGTGCTGTGACCATCGTCATACTGGTAATCCCGGAAGGTGATGACCCGCACCACGGCGCCCAGCCCCGGGATTTCTTCCATGGCGGCAGCCGCCGCGGGAGATACATTGGGAATGGCCACGAATACGGCCAGGGCCGCGGCTACGCCGACCAGCCAGCGATAGGAACGTTTTTGCTTGTTTTCTTTCATGTTCGTCTCCTTTAAAGCGGCGCAGGTGTCCCGCACCTTTCCGGCATACGTCTCCGGCAGGGGGAAGGGTTCCTGCTTCGCCCGCTCTTTCAGTCGCTTGTCGAATGGCTCCACCTTGCGCACCTCATTCCTCGTGTAATAGTTGTTTTAGCCGGGACCGCCCTCGGGAGAGACGGGTCTTCACCGCCGCCTCGCTGATGCCCAGAACGGCGCTGATCTCCCGGATGGAGAGGTCCTCATAATAAAACAGGGTCACGACCGCCCGCAGGTCGCTGTTCAGCGCCATGACCGCCTGCCATAGAGACAGGCGCTCCGCCTGGTCTGCCGCCGGAGCCGGCAGGAAGTCCTGGATATCCGCCAGGTCCACCGTGGTCCTCCGCTTCCGGCAGAACTCATAGCACTTGTTGACCAGAATTTTCAGGATCCAGGGTCGGAACCGCGCCGGGTCCCGCAGACTGCCGCGGCCGGCATAGGCGGCGCAGATGGCCTCTTGCACGGCGTCCTCCGCATCTTCGTCCTGGTGAAGGATAGCCTTGGCAGTGCGGAACATGGTCTCCTGGTTTCGGATTACCTGGTCGCAGAATATTTCTTTGTCCAACAAAAAATTTGTCATGGCGGGACTGAGCGCTCCTTTGGGTTCGTTTGACCGGTCACTTATTAGGATGCGGTTTCCGCCGAAAAGGTGACAGCCGGAAGAAAGAAAAACAAAAACCGTCCGCCTCTTTCCGGCGGACGGTTTCAGGCTCAGACAGACAGGGACTCGGGATGACCCGCAGGTGCTCGTAGGGCAGTCCCTCCATGTAGAGCTCTACGCCGTACTCGCTCCTCATCCGGTACTGGAACACGTCGAACTGCAGGGTGCCCACGACGCCCACCTCCCCAGGCCGGCGCCTGCTTCTGGATGGCGCCCTTGATGTGCCCTTGCTTGCGCTTCATGGTGTCCTTGGGAGACAATGCGCAGAAGTGCTCCGGCTCGAAGGTGGGGATGCCGGAGAACTTGAATTTCTTTCCAGGCACCGTCACCGTGTCGCCGATGGAGAAGATGCCGGGGTCGAACACACCGATGATATCGCCGGCGTAGGCCTCGTCGATGATCTCGCGCTCGGCGGCCATCATCTGCTGGGGCTGTGAGAGGCGCAGCTTTTTGTTGCCCTGGACATGAAAATACTCCGTCTCCCGCTGAAACTTGCCGGAACAGATGCGCATGAAGGCCAGCCGGTCCCGGTGAGCCTTGTTCATATTGGCCTGGATCTTGAACACAAAGGCGGAGAAGTCCTCGCTGAACACATCCACCTCCCCCTGGTCGCTGACACGGGGCAGGGGGGCGTGGTGGTCATGCGGAGGAATTCCTCCAGGAACGGCTCCACGCCGAAGGTCGTGAGGGCGGAGCCGAAGAACACGGGGGACAGGGTGCCGTTCCGCACAGCCTCCATGTCAAACTCCCGTCCGGCCCCCAGCAGCTCCACCTCCTCCCGGAGGGCGGCGGCCTTTTGTGCGCCGATCATGTCCTCCAGCGCCGGGTCGTCCAGGGCCACCTCGGCGGAGCCGACCTTCTTGGCCCCGCCCTCCGCCTGGAAGAACAGGATGCTGCGCCTTTCTCACGGTCGTAGACACCCTGGAATTCCTTACCGCAGCCGATGGGCCAGTTGACGGCATAGGTGTCGATACCCAGCTCCTGCTCCACCTCCTCGCACAGTTCCAGGGGGTCTTTGGTCTCACGGTCCATCTTGTTGATGAAGGTGAAGATGGGGATGTGGCGCATGGCGCAGACCCTAAACAGCTTCCGGGTCTGGGGCTCCACACCCTTGGCGCCGTCAATGACCATGACGGCGGAGTCCGCGGCCATCAGGGTCCGGTAGGTGTCCTCGGAGAAATCCTGGTGGCCAGGGGTGTCCAGGATGTTGATGCAGAAGCCGCTGTGCTGGAACTGCAGCACGGAGGAGGACGTGACGGAGATGCCCCGCTGCTTCTCGATCTCCATCCAGTCAGAGGTGGCGGCGCGGGCCCGCTTTCCCTTGACCTCGCCCGCCTGGGCGATGGCCCCGCCGTACAGCAGCAGCTTTTCCGTGAGCGTCGTCTTGCCGGCGTCCGGGTGCGAGATGATGGCGAAGGTCCTCCGCCGGGAAATTTCAGTGCGTAGTTCAGACATGGAATATCCTCCAGAAAAATATCAGAGTATGGGCCATCTTCGACCCACGGCGCTTTTTGCGCCGTCCAAGCGTTTTGCCAAGGCAAAACCTTGGCGAAGGGCGGATCACTCCGCCCGGAGCAAACGCAAATCAGGGCTCCCGCAAAAGCGCCAGCTTTTGTGGGACGATGATGGCGAGGGTCCTCCGCCGGGAAATTTCAGTGCGTAGTTCAGACATGGAATATCCTCCAGAAAATATCAGAGTATGGGCCATCTTCGACCCACGGCGCACAGCTGCATGCGGAATCCGGGGCGGTCAGACCGCGAAAAACGGACGGGAGGAGTCTCCCGCCGTGTGTATTCTCGAACAATGTACCATATTTTGTGCCGCTTTGCAAGATTTCCCGCAGCTATCCCGCAAAAAATCCGATGATTCTGTACCACAGGGAAAACCAGCGGGGACCGGCTGATGCCGGTCCCCGCAGATTGCCTGTTCCTTGGCGGGAGATCACTTGATTTCCACGCCCATGGCGTCCTCGTAGTATTTGGCCAGTGCGCACTGGTCCTCGTCGATCATGCCGCGGGCGTCCATCCAGTCCATCTGCTCCTTGACGATCTCCGTCATGGGCGCCCACCCCAGGTGGGCGGCCACGTCCATGGCGTGGTTGATGTCCTTCAGGTGGACGGCGATCCGGGCACTGGCGGAGAAGTCTCGGCTCAGGAGCTTGGGGACCTTTCCGTCCATCACTGCGCTCTGGGCAAAGCCGCCCTTGATGGCGTCAAAAAGGGTCTGAGGATCCAGCCCGGCCTTTTTCGCAAAGGCGAATGCCTCTCCCATGGCGCACAGATGGATGCCCACCATCATGTTGTTGGCCACCTTGGCGGTGCTGCCGCAGCCGGAGGGCCCCATGTAGGTGGCGGTCTTACCCATCATCAGCAGGTAGGGCCGGACCTCGTCAAAGACCTCTTTCTCGCCGCCGCACATGATGACCAGGGTGCCGCCGTTGGCGCCGGTCTCGCCGCCGCTGACCGGGGAGTCCAGCAGATAGAAGCCCTTCTCCACCGCCGCGGCGTGGAGCTCCTGAATCACATAGGGAGAGGTGGAGCCCATGTCCACAATGGTGGTGCCGGGCCGGGCAGTCTCCATGATCTCCGTGATGGTGGCCTTCACGATGGCGTTGGTGGGCAGGCACATGAAGATGATGTCGCAGGTTTTGTACAGCGTTTTAGCGTCGTCCAGGACCTTACCGCCCCGGGCGGCAAACCGCTCCCGCAAAGCGGGCACGGGGTCGTAGCCATAGATGTCGCAGCCGCTCTTGTCGATCAGATTGCCTGTCATGCCGTAGCCCATCACGCCAAGGCCCAGATATCCAAGTGTTTTCATGCCCATTGACCTCCTGTTCTAAATTCCGGAAAGGACTGCCCTGTTATTTCCTGCGGGGCGGGATGTGGACCGCGCGGCCCAGTGCGTCCAGCGCACACTCCCGCATGGTCTCGGTGACGGTGGGGTGGGAATGGATGGTGGCTGCCAGCTCATCCAGCGTCAGCTCGCGCCGATGGCAAGCGCCCCTTCGCAGATCAGATCCGTGGCGCGGGGCCCAATGATGTGCATACCCAGCACCTCGCCGTATTCCCTCCCGGCGATGATCTTCACCAGGCCCTCGCCCCCGTTCAGGATCAGAGCCTTGCCGTTGGCGCTCATGGGGAACTTGCCCACCATGTAGTCGATCCCCCGCGCCTTGGCCTGCTCCTCTGTGAGACCCACAGAGGCAGCCTCCGGCTCGATGTACACGCAGGTGGGATTGGTGGATTCGTCGTAGTGGGCCTCCATGCCGCAGATATTCTCCGCAGCCACCTCGCCCATGGCGCTGGCGGTGTGGGCCAGCTGGGCATAGCCCTTGACACAGTCGCCGATGGCGTACACGCCGGGCACGCTGGTCTCCATCTTGTCGTTGACGATGATCCGGCCCCGGTCGTTGGCAAGGCCGGCAGCCTCCAGGTTCAGGCTGGCGGTGTTGGCCTTCCGGCCGATGGCCACCAGGACCTTCTCCGCCTCAAAGCTGACAGTCTCGCCAGCCTTGTTCCGGCAAGTGACCTTGGCGCCCACGGGAGAGGCCTCCACGGCCTGCACCGGGCACTCCAGGTTGAACGCCATGCCCATCTTCTTCATGTGGGCCACGCCGATCTTGGTCAGGTCGCCGTCCAGCATAGGCAGCATGTGGTCCAGCGCCTCCACCACGGTGATCTTGGTGCCGAAGGCCGCGTAGGCGCAGGCCAGCTCCAGGCCGATGACGCCGCCACCGATGACCACCATGCTCTTGGGCAACTGTTCCAAGCTCAGGGCGCCGGTGGAGTCGATGCAGTTGGGATTCTCCTTCAGACCGGGGATGGGCAGCTGGGCGTTGACGGAGCCGGTGGCCACGATGATGGCGTCGGCGGTCATCTCCTCCACGGAGCCGTCGGACTTCTTCACAGAGAGGGTCTTGGGGCCGGTGAAGCTGGCCTCGCCGTCGATCTTCACCACCTTGTTGGCCTTCAGCAGTCCCGCTACGCCACTGGTCAGCTGTTTGGAGACGGCGTTCTTGTGGGCGATCACCTGGGAAGTTCACCCGGACGCCGTCCGCCTCCACGCCGATCTCCGCGCCCTGGTCCTTGATCTGGGACACCAGCTCTGCGCTGTGCAGCAGGCACTTGGTAGGGATGCAGCCAATGTTCAGGCAGGTGCCGCCCAGGTGCTCCCGCTCCACCAGGGTCACCCTGGCGCCCAGCTGGGCCGCCCGGATGGCGGCCACATAGCCGCCGGGGCCGCCGCCGATGGCCAGCACCGTCCCAGGCCCGTTGGGGCGACCGCGGCCTCCACAGCCGGGGCGGCAGGTGCCGCGGCTGCGGTGGGGGCCCCCACCTGCTCGCCGGGCCGGCCGATGTAGCCCAGCAGGCCCTTTACCGGCACGTCGGCGCCCTCCTGGGCCACGATCTTCAGCAGGACGCCGTCGGTTTCCGCCGCCACCTCGTTGGTCAGCTTGTCGGTGGTAATCTCCAGCAGGGGCTCACCGGCCTTGACGGGATCGCCCTCCGCCTTCAGCCACCGCTCCACGGTGCCCTCCTCCATGGTCAGCCCCAGCTGGGGCATTTTGATTTCCGTTGCCATTGTTTACGCTCCTCACAGCAGGATGTCCATGGGATGCTCCAGCAGATCCCGGACTGTCATCTCGAATTTGGCCGCCACCGCGCCGTCCAGCAGTCGGTGGTCGAAGGTCAGGGAGATCCGCAGCACCTGATGCTTGGCGATGGTGCCGTCGTCCTCCATCACCAGCTCATCCTCCGTGCAGTTGACGCCCAGAATGGCCGCGTCCGGCTGGTTGATGATGGGGGTGAAGCTCTCCACGCCGAACATGCCCAGATTGGACACAGTGAAGGTGGAGCCCTTGTACTCGTCGGCGCCCAGCTGGTTGGCACGGGCCCGCTCCGCCAGATCCCTGGCCTTGGCGGACAGGGCCTCCAGGCTCAGAAGGTCCGCGTCCCGGATCACGGGGACGATGAGCCCCGCGTCCAGAGCCACCGCCATGCCCAGATTCACATGGGCCCGGCGGATGATCTGCTCCCCGTCCAGGCTCACCAGGATCTCCGGATGACGGCGCAGGGCCTTGGCCACGGCCTTCAGCACAAAGTCATTGACAGAGAAGGCATGGCCCTCCTCCTTCAGCTTTTTTGCGGAAGGCCAGCAGGGCGGTGACGTCCACCTTCACCGTCTGGGTGACGGTGGGGATCTCCACAGCAGAGGTGTACATCCGCTGGGCCACCACCTTCCTCATGCCGGTGAGCTTCTCCACCGTGTCACCCTCCATCAGCTCCAGATTCTTCACCGGGAAGGCGGTGCCGGAGACAGCCGCAGGCGCGGCGATCTTCCGATCAGCAGGGGCGGGAGCACTGCCTTGGGCGCGGATTCCGCCGCGGCCAGGATGTCCCGCTTGACGATCCGGGCCGCTGGGGCCGGTGCCGGTGAGGACGGTGTAGTCCACGCCCATCTGTCCGGCGATCTTCCGGGCCAGGGGAGAGATTCGGATCCGCTTGCCCCCGGCCGCCGGGGATGCCGCAGGGGCAGAAGCCAGCGCAGCCGCAGGCTCCGCAGACGGGGCAGCAGAAGCCGCGGATACAGCGGGGGCAGTAGTCTCCCCCACCTGTTCGCCGGGCTGGCCGATGTAGGCCAGCAGTCCCTTCACCGGCACATCCTCGCCCTCCTGGGCCACGATCTTCAGCAGGACGCCGTCCTGCTCGCTGGTGATTTCATTGGTGAGCTTATCAGTGGTGATCTCCACCACCACGTCCCCCGCCTTTACAGCGTCTCCCTCGTGCTTGATCCACTGGGAGACGGTTCCCTCCTCCATGGTCAGGCCCAGCTGGGGCATCAGTACTTCATAAGCCATCTCACACGCCTCCTCACTTGTTCAGCACGCGCTTGACAGCCCGCACGATATCCTCCGGATGGGGAAGTTCTTGTCCTCCAGCACCGGGCTGAAGGGGGAGCAGATGTTCAGGCCGCAGACCCGTTCCACCGGGGCGTCCAGCTCATCAAACAGCTCCTCTGCGATCTGGGCAGAGAGCTCACCGGCGTAGCTGCCCGCTTGACCTCCTCGGAGACGATGATGACGTTGTGGGTCTTGGAGACGGACTTCACGATGGCATCCCAGTCCAGGGGCACCAGAGTCCGCAGATCCAGGACCTCCACGTCGATGCCCTCCGCCTCCAGGGTCTGGGCGGCCTCCAGGGCGAAGTGGACCTCACGGCTCCAGGTGATGATGGTCAGGTCCTGCCCGCCCGCTTCACGTCCGCCGCACCCAGGGGGGATGGTGTACTCCCCATCGGGGATCTCCTCCTTGTGGGCGTACAGCAGCTTGTGTTCCAGGAACACTACCGGGTCGTCGTCCCGGATAGCGGACTTCAGCAGGCCCTTGGCGTCGGCAGCGGTGCAGGGGCCACCACCTTCAGTCCCGGGAAGTGGCAGAAGAAATTCTCCAAGCACTGGGAATGCTGGCCTGCGTTCCGGCGGCCGGCGCCCATGGGCGCCCGCAGGACCATGGGGACGCTGCACTGTCCGCCGGTCATGTAGCGGATCTTGGCAGCCTGGTTGAACAGGGGATCCGCGCACTCCGTGGCGAAGTCATCGTACATCAGCTCCACCACGGGCCGCGCCCCCGCATCGCGGCGCCCACGGCCATGCCCACAAACCCCTCCTCGGAGATGGGAGTGTCAATGACGCGGTTGGGGCCGAACTCCTCCAGAAAGCCCTTGGTGATGGCGAACACATTGCCCATGACGGCCATGTCCTCGCCCATGATGAAAACCTTTTCGTCCCGGGCATTTCCTCGTGCAAGGCTTCACCGATGGCCTTGCTGACGGTGATCTTCTTGCTCATCTCGCCACGCACCTTTCGTTGTCAGTCACATACATATCATCGAGCACGGTGGCGGGGTCGGGATAAGGGGACTCGTCCGCAAACTTTACAGCCTCGTCCATCTCGGCCTCTGCGTCCTGCCGGATGGCGTCCAGCTCCTCCTGGGCGGCGCCGCTCTCCAGCAGCCGCCGCCCCAGCTTCTCGATGCCGTCGTTTGCCAGGGCGTGCTCCATGTACTCCTTGGGGCGGTAAACCGCCGGGTCACCGCAGTAGTGGCCCTGATAGCGGTATACCTTGGCCTCCACCACATAGGGTCCCTTGCCGCTGCGGGCGTGGTCCAGGGCGACCTTCATAGCCTCATACACCGCGATGGCGTCCGTGCCGTCCACCACGGCGTAGGGCACGCCGTAGGCCGCGGCCCGGGAGGCCAGATCCGGGGTGTTGGTGACCCGGTGGATCTCCGTGGACACGCCGTAGCAGTTGTTCTCAATGAACCAGACCAGCGGCAGCTTCCAGGCGGCGGCCATATTCAGGGACTCGTGGAAAGAGCCCTCGTTGGTAGCGCCATCGCCGAAGCAGCCAACGGTGACGGAGCCATCCTCCATAATCTTGGAGGCCAGTGCGCTGCCGGCGGAGATGGCTGGCCGGCACCTACGATGCCGTTGGCGCCCAGGTGGTTCATCTTCTCCATGTCCGCAATGTGCATGGAGCCGCCCTTGCCCTTGCAGTAGCCGGTAGCCTTGCCGAAGAGCTCTGCCATGGCCAACTTGGGGTCCGCCGCCTCGGGCGATGGCATGGCCATGGCCCCGGTGGGTGGAGGTGAAGTAGTCCCTGGGCTCGATGGCCGCGAAGGCACCGGCCTCCGCTGCCTCCTGACCGATGCTCAGGTGGATGTTGCCCGCCAGCATGCCCTTGGTGAAGCACTCGGCGGCGTGTTCCTCAAAGGCCCGGATCCGGACCATGTCCCGGTACAGGGACAACAAAAAGCTCTTTTCATAGGTAGCCACGATTCAACACGACCTTTCTCAGTGTACGATGGAATAGTAGATAAATACAGGGATCAGGGACAGCGGCGGCAGAATGACCGTCTCCATCGCCACGTGCTTGTAGCCCTTCTTATAGGACACGCCGGACAGGGCGAACAGCATCACTACGGTGCCGTTCCAAGGCAGGGTGTCCAGTCCGCCGCAGGCGATGGAGGCCACCCGGTGGATGATCTCCGGCGTAACCCCAGGAGATGAAGGTCTCACCGAAGAGCTCCAGCGCGATAGTCAGGCCGCCGGAGGCGGAGCCGGTGATTCCGGCGATGATGGTGGTGATGGCCGCCACCTTCACCAGGCCCGGCAGCGGCAGGTTGATGATGTTCTCCTGCACCAGGGCAAATACATCGGTGGCGGAGACCACCTTGCCCACGCCCACCACGGCAGCGATGATGATGCAGGGGAAGATCCCGTTGTTGAAGCCCTCGGAGACAATTTCTCCAAAGCCCTTGACGCCGCCCAGGGATTTGCAGAAGAACAGGAGGGACAGCACGCACCCGGCCGTGAGGCCGTACAGCAGCTCCACACCGAAGCCGTTGATGAGGACGAAGGTCACCACCATGGGCAGCAGGGAGATCCAGAAGCCCGGAGCCCGCTGCTCCAGCTCTTTCTCGTCCAAAATGCCGCCCTGGACCTGGTAGAGCTCGATGGCCGCCTCCGGGTCGTCATGACCTTCTTCACCTGCCAGTAGAGGTAGCCGACACCTACGACGATCATGAACAGCGTGGCCAGCACGCCCTCCACCGGGGCGGCGGTCAGCGCCGTGCCCAGAATCTGAGTGGGAATGATGTTCTGCATCTGCAGGCTGCCGGGCATCTGGCCCATGGCAAAGGTGGCGATGGCCAGGCCGGTGATGCCGGGGAACAAGTACCATGGGATGCCCGCCTTGGGGAACAGGATCTTGGCAAAGGGCAGCAGCACGAAGATCATCACGGTCACCTGGATGCCGCCGTACACCAACAAGGCGCCTACCAGCACGTAGATCAGCAGCGTCCACTGGGTTCCGGCCTTGTTGATGAGGGTGCTGCTGATGCGCCAGGTGGCGCCGCTCTTGTCATACAGCGCGCCCAGCAGGGCGCCCAGGGCGAAGATCACCAGCCAGCTGCCCACGAAGTCCTTCATGCCGATGAGGAAGGGGCCGTCCGCCCCCACCAGGGAGGCCGCCACGTCCAGCCCGCCGAACAGGGCCACGATGGCCGCAGCCAGCACTGCCGCCAGGAACATGCTGATTTTTTGTAAGCCGCAAAGATCAGCACCGCGAATGCCAGAATGATTCCAATCACGCTCACTACGATCATGTTGTCTATATCCTCCCGTCCTTCTCTGTCAGATTTGATGAAAGCGGCGCCCGTTGCCGTGTACCCTCCTTTCCCGCGCCCCCAATATGTCTTCCAATTTGAATTTTAGCAACTGGCAATTCAATAGTGAAATACCATGTTTTTATGCAGGAATAACAAAAACTTATAAACAGCTAGTCAAAAAATGTCAATTCGCACTTTTGGCATAAAGAAAATCTTGATTTTTCAATAAAACTCCTTTATTCTTAAAGAAAAGCGCGGCGGTGCGCCGCCGGAGGGATGGGAGGTCTGCCGGATGCTGAATCTGAAGCGGCTGCAATATCTGGACGCGGTCTACCAGTATAAGAATTTCACCCAGGCCAGCGAGGCGCTCTACGTGTCCCAGCCGGCCATCTCCTCCGCCGTCCAGGCGCTGGAGGAGGAGCTGGGGGTGCGGCTGGTGGTCCCGCAGCTCCAAGGGCGTTACCTTTACATACGAGGGCGAGCAGTTTATGATCTGGGCGCGGCGCATCCTCAGCACCTGTGAAGCGGCGGAAAATGCCATGCGGGATCTGGCCGGCACGGCGGAACAGCGCCTGCGGCTGGGAATCTCCCACGTGCTGACGAATCCCATCGTGCCCATGATCTTCTCCACCTTTCTGCGGGAGCACCCCAAGGCGCAGATCTACCTGAACGAGGGCTCCATGAACAAGCACGTGGAGATGGTGACGGGTGAAATGCTGGACCTGGCTTATAACGCCTTCCCCACAGCGCCGGAGGCGGAGGAGCTGGAGATCATTCCTATGGGCACTATGGAGATCCACGCGGTGCTGCATCCGGACCATCCCCTGGCGCGGCTGGACCGGATCCCCCTGGCGCGGCTGGGGGAGGAGAAGCTCATTATGATGGACGCCCAATCCAAGGTGAAGGAGTTGATGAGCCGGGAGTTTGAGCGCCATCAGGTGATCCCGGACATTCTCTTCAATTATGACCAGGTGCTGTGCATGGCGAATCTGGTCCGCTCCCTGCCCGGTACGTGGGCATCATCAGCGTGGCCCAGGGCCAGCAGGCCCTGGGCTGCGAAGGGCTGGCGATCCGCCCCTTCGAGGAGCCGGTGGTGTTCGACGTGGGGTTCTTTCTCAAAAAGGGCGCTATCTGCCCAAGCTGGGGTGGGAGCTGATTCGCTTCATCCAGGAGAACACCCTGCGGGGCGGCACCTAACCGCGGGAACTCCCTTTCCAAAACATCATGGCAAAAAAGCTGGCTGCCCGGCGGGCAGCCAGCTTTTTTGCGACAGCTGCATCGCAGAAATTTGTGAACGGTATTTCCCTGCCCTTCCCAGGCAGCAGGATCCGGATGCGCCCCCTCATGCGCAGCGGCGAGCGTTTCTTTTTCGCGGCGCGGCTGCCGTACTTGTGAAGCTCCGTGCCTGTTCAATGGACCGTATCCTGAAACAGCCGGACCATGGCCGCCACGGCGCGGTCCGCCCCGTCGGGGTCATGGGCGAGGACGGCCTCCATGATGGCGTAATGGGTGTTGTAGATCCGCAAATTGATCTCCCGCAGCTGCTCCGGTGTGTAATCCCGAATCGTCTCCACAAACACATCCGTGTTGAGGCGGACAATCACGTCATTAATCAGAGAGGCCAGCGTGTTGTGGCTGGCCTTGGCCAAAGCGCTGTGGAACGCCACATCTACTCCTGGAAGCTGAAGAGGCTGTCCAGGGTTGGCCTTCGCGCCCTCCAGGGTCTGCCGGAGCGCCTCGGCATCCTCCTCCGTGTGGTGGATGGCAGCCAGACGGGCGCAGCTGCGGTCGTTGATATGCCGATACTCCAGCAGCTCATCCAGATTGATGGCCCCATGGCCACCAGGTTTTTCAGGGGCTCTTCCACGGATTTCAGGGAGACGCCCCGGATCACCGCGCCGCCGGGCTGCCCACGGCGGTTTCGATCAGTCCCTCCTGCTGGAGCATCCGTAGCGCTTCCCGCACCACAGGGCGGCTGCGCTGGAACATCTCCGCCAGCTCCCGCTCCGGCGGGAGCCGGTCCCCGGACGCAGTTCCCGGAAATGATCGTGGGGTAGATCTGATTGTAAATAGCCTCGGACGCCCGCTGGGTCTTGGCAGGCGTGAAGAGGGCCTTGGAAGAAGGCTGCTCCATCATGGTTCTCCTTACCCTTCCTGCTTTTTGTGAAAAGTATATCATACTCGAAAGCCGGAATCAAGGGAGAGTCCGTAGGATGCCTGCAGGAGTGGCGAGACATATCCACACGCGACATTGTTAAAAATTGTGCAAAATAGCTCGTTATTTTAATAACGCTTGACAAGCATTGGGTAAAGTGCTATAAAATAAAGCGAGAAATATAAATGGTAAAACCATTTATAAGGCAACATATTTTGTTGTCAGGCCGGCGGCACGACTGTCATGTCGGCAGCAAGCGACCCTTCGCAGAGAATCGACAGGATAAAAGAAAAAGGAGTGTTTGATGTGAAAAAAGACGTTGGCAATGGTATTGGCACTTGTGATGATGTTTACCCTGCTGACAGGCTGCGGCGGTGGAGGCGGTGATTCCGGCGGAGACGGCACCGGCGCGGAATACACCTGGCGCATGGCGCTGAACGGCAGTGCCCCCGGCGAGCTGGGCTATGATATGGCCACGTTCTTCAAGGAGAAGGTAGAGGAGCTCACATCCGGCCGCGTCTCCATTGAATTCTACGGCGGCAACAGCCTGGGTTCCACCACTGAGGTGCTGGAGGGCATGGCTGCCGGCGTAGCGGACATCACCTGCGAGTCCGTGGGCACGCTGGCTCCCTTCACAAATCTGGCAAATATCGACATCATGCCGTACATCTACAACGGTTACGACCACTTCCAGGCGGTCTGGGGCGGCGAGCTGGGCCAGGAGATTCTAGACACCGTGGGCAATGACTCCGGCTTCAAGCTGATAGGCGCCGGTTACCGTGGTGCCCGGATCGTGACCGCCACCAAGGAGATGAAGACCGTGGAGGACTTCGCCGGCTTCAAGCTTCGCAGCCCCAATCTGGAGGGCTACATCAAGGTTTGGGAGTGGATGGGCTCCGCCCCGACTCCCCTGGCTATGGGCGAGACCTACACGGCTTTGCAGCAGGGCACCGTGGATGGGCAGGAGAACTCCATCCTGGACTCCCAGAGCTATTCCTTCCAGGAGGTCTGCCCCTACTGGATTCTGACCAACCATGTATACAGCGCCAACACCATTATCATGGATAAGGCGTACTTTGAATCCTGCCGGAGGACATCCAGTCCGCGCTGGAGGAGGCGCCGTCTATGCCGGCGAGCAGATCGGTCAGGAGGTGCTGGAGCGGGAGGATGCCGCCAAGGAAGAGCTGACCGCGGAAGGCGTCACCTTTGTGGATGTGGACAACGCCGCCTTTACCGAGCATTTCAGCGGCTATGCGGAGGCCAACTTCCCCGATCTGGCCGACTGGTGCAACCAGATCCGTGCACTGGCTCCCAATGCCTGACAACCGCCACGAAGGACATAGCGAGGTGTCAAACATGCTGAGAGGATATTCCAAATTCCTAGATGTCCTGGAGAAGGTCGAGAAAGCGATCCTGGCTGTCACCGTAGGGATTATGGTCATCATCATCGCCTACCAGGTCATCATGCGGTACATCTTTGCCCACGCCAACTCCTGGAGCGAGGAGCTGGCCCGGTATCTGTTCATCTACGACGTGATGATCGGTGCAGCCCATTGCCATCCGCCGCAACAGCCATCTGCAGATCGACATTCTCATCAATCTGATGAAGCCGAAGGTGCGGACCATCCTCACCATCATCGCCACTCTGGCCGGCATGGTGTTCATGGTATTCCTGCTGTCCTACTCCATCACCCTGGTGCAGACCGGCGCCCGCACCATGTCTGCGGGGCTTGGGATCCCCATGTCCATCCCCTATTCCTGTATGCCCGTCGGCATCGTGCTGATGCTCCCTGACTTCCATTGAGGTCCTCTTCAAGAACATCTCTGCCCTGCGCGGGGCCGGAAAGGAGGCCCAGGTATGAACGCCGGCCTGTTAATCATCATTCTGCTGCTGGGTCTCGCCTCCTGGGATTCCCCATCTACATCGCCCTGGGCATCGGCGCCCTGGCGGCCCTGAACCTGGCGGACCTGCCCCTGATTGTGCTTTGCCTCAGAGAATGTTCGCGGGCATGAACGGCAGCGCCCTGCTGGCCATCCCCTTCTTCATTCTGGCGGGCAATATCATGTCCCGCAGTATTACAGGAAAACTGATTGACATTTGTAATGCCATTATAGGACACATCAAGGGCGCCTGTCCCTGGTGACCATTCTGGCCTCCGCCCTGTTCGGCGCTATCTCCGGCTCCGGCGTGGCCACCGCCTCCGCCATCGGCGGCATCACCATCCCCGCCATGAAGCGGGAGGGCTATCCGCCCCCTTCGCCGTGGGCGTAGCGTCCATCTCCTCCATCCTGGGTCCCATCATTCCGCCCTCCATTGTGCTGATCGTGTACGCCAGCATCACCAATGTGTCCGTGGCGGAGCTGTTCCTGGGCTCCGTGTTGCCGGGCATCATTCTGGCGGTGGCTCTGATTGCCTACGGCCTGTATTACGGCCACAAGCACAATCTGCCGGCCCATGAGAAGCCCAACCTGAGGAAGATCGGCTCCTCCGTGCGCAAGGGCATCTGGGCGCTGCTGATGCCCGTGATCATCCTGGGCGGCATCTTCGGCGGCATCTTCACCCCCACCGAGGCCTCTGCCGTGGCAGTGGTGTACAGCCTGATCATCAGCCTCTTCGTATACAAGGACATGAGCTTCAAGGAGCTGCCCCAGGTGTTTGTGGAGGGCGCAGTTTCCACCGCCACCATCATGGTGATGGTGGGCCTGTCCTCCGCCTCCAGCTATGTAATCACCACCTCCGGCCTGCCCCAGCAGCTGGTCTCCTTCTTCAGCTCCATCACAAACAGCCCCGTCGTCATTCTGCTGCTGCTGAACATTCTGTTCCTGATCATCGGTATGCTGATGGAGGCCAATGCGGCTGTGGTGATGATGACCCCGATCCTGCTGCCGCTGTTGAATGCCTTCGGCATCGATCTGCTGCAGTTCGGCATCGTCATGAGCTTCAACCTCTGCATCGGTCTGGTGACGCCGCCGGTGGGCCTGTGTCTGCTGCTGTGCAACCAGACCGGCGAAACCCGGCTGTCTCACTCCCTGAAGGCCATGATGCCCATGCTGCTGATCTCCATTATCGTGTTGTTCCTCATCACCTATGTCTCGCCCCTCACCACCTTGCTTCCCAGCATCATGGCGGGCTGATTGCGAAGAAAGGAAGTCTTGGATATGCAAAAATCGGATTTTTTGGGAATGGGCGTCATGGGACTGCCTATGGCGAAAAAAACGTGGTGCAGAAGTGCGGGGCTGCCCGTGCTGGGCTACGATGTGGTCCAGCAGCAGATGGACGCCTTCCGGGAGGCAGGCGGCATCCCCGTCAGTGACCCGGCAGAAATCTACAAGGCCTGCGACGTGATCCTCCAGATCCTGCCCACCCATCCCATCATCCGCAACAGCGTGGAGAAGGCCATCCAGTACGGTAAGCCCGGCAATGTGATTGTGGACCTGAGCTCCACCGCACCGGACATCATTCTGGAGCTGTACCAGCAGGCCAAGGACGCGGGGATGTTCCTGCTGGACTCCCCGGTCAGCGGCGGCAACCCCATGGCCATCGCCGGGACGCTGGCCATTATGACCGGCGGCGACAAAGAGGCCTTTGACAAGGTAAAGCCGGTCCTGGCGTGCATGGGCAGTCCCGTTTACACCGGCGGCCCCGCCAGCGGCAGAGTCACCAAGCTGGTGAACAACATGATCGGCGGCGCCATCCTGGTGGCCATTGCGGAGGGCTATGCCTTCGCGGCCAAGGCGGGCATCGACCTGCAGACCACGTTCGAGGCCACCCGGGGCGGCTTTGCCGGCGGTCCCATGTACGACAACAAGGTGCCCAAGATCATTAAGCGGGACTACACCCCCGGCGCGCGGATCGCCGTCCACCGGAAGGACATCCTGAACGCCAAGCACTATGCCCACAAGCTGGACATCGACACGCCGCTGACAGATGTGGTCCTCCATGTGATGGACTGGATGAACGACAACGGCCACATCGACGAGGACCAGGCGGCACTGGTCAAGTATTACGAGGACAAGATGGGCGTGAAGGTCGGCCGGGAGGAGACGGCAGACTGACGCTTGTCAGACGATCAATCTCAGAGTGCGCGGGGACCGGATGCCTGTCCGGTCCCCGCGCATTTCTGTAAGAGGGCCGCCGGCTTTGCCGGCGGCCCCTCTTTGATTCAGGAGATCAGGTCTGCTCCAAAGGCTCACGCCCCGGCAAGGCACTGCTCCAGCGCATCCAGCGCCTCTCCGGCATCCGCTCCGTCTGCGGTGATCGTGATCCGCGTCCCCGCTCCGATGGACAGGAGAGCACACCCAGCAGGCTTTTGGCATTGACGTTGTTGTCGCCGTATACGACGCGGACGACGCTGGTAAAGCGGTTGGCAGTCTGGATGAACCGGGCCGCCGTCTGATGGTGCAGGCCGTCAGGGACCTGGACCGTGACTTCTCTCGTGCACAGCATAAGAAGACCTCCTCAGTTTCTCCTTGCCGCGGGCTGTCCGCCCGCTGTGATGGAACAAAATGATTATACCTTCTTTTTCCTGCCCGGGCAGGGGTAACGCAAACCCGAGAGCGCCGGGATGGCCCCTGACAGAAGCATGGAGACGTGCCGCATCCGAAGGCACAGCCATCCCGCAGCCCACGGCCTGCCGCTCCGGGCAACCAGGGGTATCCCGCAGGGCCGCATCAGCTGGAGTGCGCAATGCCCAGCGGCAAAATCCCTGATGCGCCGGGTTCCATCCCAGGGGCTTTTCACAGTCTCCGCATCATTTGACACCCGAAAAGTCCCATGCCTCGGCTCCCGCCCCCTGCTGCCCCGTAAATAGCATCCGCCCCAGCGCATCTCCTCTACGGCAGCATCTGCTTCCGGTCCAGCTCCTCCAGCCAAGCGGCCGTGTTTGCGAAAATGGTCCGGTAAAAGCCGCTGTCCATGAAATCGTCGAAATCCTCCATCTTCAAAAAGGCGGCGTTCTGGGTGTGGCGGCCGTCGATCTCATCCAGGTGATTCAGCACGCCGTACTCTTCGCCATAGAGGCCGATGAACTGCCAGAACACGGGGAAACGGGAGGTCTTGATGAGGATCTCCTCGATCTCCCAGTCGGACTGCAACCGGCCATCCGTCAGGAACAGCACCAGAATGGGCCTGCGCAGGCCGCCGTAGATCATCATGATGTCCCGCATGGCCTCCGGCTCGTTGTTGTACTGGTAGTTGAGCATGCTCATCCACCGCTCGTATCCGCCGGCCTGAGAGAAGGTGTAGTCCCGGATGTTATCCAGCGTCACCGGCTCCAGCTGGCGGCTCTTCGCAGCAAAGGCCCAGCAGTCCAGGGCGCCGCTGTCTGACAGGGTGGAGGACAGGGCGAAGAACTTGTCGAACATCTGCTGGACCCGGCCCCCGCGGTACAGGTCGAACATGGAGCCGGAGGCATCGGCGCACAGGACCGTCTGAAGGTCCCTCTCCGCTGCCCGGGGCACCTGGGCCAGTGCTGCAAAGGAGGCTTTGTACAACGGCGCCAGGAAGTCCAGGTCCCCTTGGCAGCGGCGGGCCAGCCCCTCCATGCGGGTGCAGACATGGGGCGGCAGGGAGCGCAGGATGTCCCCACGGAAGGAGGCGGACCGCCGGCGGGCGCGGCCGGCTGCCGGGTTGTCCGGGCAGACACAGCTGTCCGGACAGGCGGCGGAGGCGGCGGGACCGGGTCTGACACCACGCCGCCGAAGCTCTCCACCAGGGCCCGGAGGCCGCCGTTGAAGCCCCCGGCCCACGGCGCTGAACTTCCAGTCCCCGTTTTTCCGGTAGAGCTCGCCGGCCACGATGGCTCGCTCCCCGGAGAACTCGTTCCCCGCGTAGGCATACCGGGCCATCTCCTCCCCCTCTGACCCACAGACCGATGCTTGCCCTGTTCCAGCTCCCGCAGGGTGCGGCCGCCGTCAATGGCGGCAGTGAAGGAGAGCCGCTGGATATGGTCCGGCAGGGGCCGCCAGATCCACCTGGAATCGGGCCGTTCCGCCGGATGCTCCCTCAGAGAGGGCCATGGCCCCTTCCGGCGAGCGCCGCTGGTTATAGAAAAGAAAATACCGCTCGTCGGAGAGGCGGCCTGCGCTGTCCAGGCCAAAGCAGGACACGTCGACCGCCAGGGGCCCCTGATGCCGCAGCTCCACCTCCAGGGTCCAGGTCCGGCAGACGGTTTGAATGGAGATCTTCTGTCCCCGCTGCAAATCCAACATGACTTCGGCTCCTCTCCCGTGTTATTTGTGGCCCGCCACCCAGCGGAAGCCGAAGTGGTAATGGGCGTCCACAGCCCGGTGGCTGTTGAAAAACAAGTCCTCCCGCCGGACCTCCAGCCCGCCGTCCCGGCCGGTGAGGCTGGCCAGGACGCAGAACCGTTCGTTGCTGTTGGGGTTGTCGATCTGGACCTCAATATCCGGCGCCCCCTGCTGGCTCAACACCACCCGGGCGTTGGTGGACCGCCAGTTGGGCACGCCCTCATAGATGAAGGCGAAAACCACGGCGAAGTCGATCAGCTCCGGCCGGAAGAAGTCCATGTTTTCGCCGTTGGCGCTGGCGCCGGAGCGGTCGTCCTTGTCCAGCTTGATGTAGGGGGGCTGATCGGCGACACCGAAGCTGTTGCCCAGGGCCTGGATGACCCCCTGCCGCCCGTCCTTCAGCCGGTACATACAGGCCAGATCCAGGTCGATGCCCCGGCTGAACAGGCCCCGCCGCTGGTCCCAGTTCAGGTTCACGTGGATGCGCCGACGGTTTTTCGTCAGGTCGATCTTGTGGCTCTCTCCGCTCTTCTTCAGGCTGATTTTGGAGAGATTCACCTTCGGCTCCGGCGGAGCGGGTGCCGGGGTCGGCGGGTCAGGCTTGACCTCCTCCCCCGCCGAAGTGGGCCAGCAGGGCGGAGAGTCCCCCGTTGAAGCCGCTGTCCACCACGGAAAAGCGCCAAATCCCATCCTTGCGGTACACCTCGCAGAGAATCAGGGCCTTCTCCTGTTGATACCCCGCACCGGTGAAGACATAGGCCGCCCGGTCCAACTCTCCTTCCAGCGTCAGGAGTCCCCGGGCCAGCGCCTGCATGGTGCCGCTCTCCGCCGCCACCGTCACCACCAGCCTCTGCAGGAAGCCCGGAAGGCGGTTCAGGTCCACCGAGAACACCGTGGACTCCCCGGACTGGTGCATGGAGACGGCGCCCTCCGGCGAACTGGTCTGGTTGTAAAAATAAAATAACGGTCGTCGGACAACTTCCCCGCTCCGTCCACGCCGAAGCAGGTCACGTCCGCCTCGCTCCCCGGCAGGGACACCGTCACGGAGATTCGCAGCTGTCCGCTTCCGGTCAGGTCCGCCAGTTTGCACTTCTGTCCCTTCTGCAGTTCCATGGGATCCCGTCCTTTCTCGCATATCCGTTTCTCCGCCCTGCGGGTTTACCTCCCTATTTTAGTGGATGGCGGCCGCCGAATCAAGAAGTGGATCCGGTTTTTCAACCCAGCGGGCGCAGATCTATCCGGCCGCCGCAGGCCCGCTATGCGTCTCCCCGCAGCAGAAACAGCCGGAGGACCTTCTCAGCCAGCCGGACCTCCCGGGGGCGTGCACCGGGCCAGCAGGGCCTCTATGGCGGTCAGATCTGCATCGGGCTGAATCTCCTCTCCCAAAAGGATATACTCCATTGAGAGCTGCGACGTCTTCGATAATTTAATCAGCGTGTCAATGGACATCTGCGAGGTCCCCACCTCGATCTGGCCGTAATAGCCGGCGCTGATATCCGCCAGCTCGGCAAACTCCTCCCGGGTGAGGCCCAGAAGGGTCCTCTGCTGCCGCAGCCGGTGCCCCATGGCGACTCGCTCCTGTTTTGTCATCTGTTTCACGCTCCTTTTTAGAATAAGTCTATTCTGGAACGTGTCCATTCAAAATATGCTATAAGATATTGATTTTAGTTATCTTATAGTGTATATTTTGAGTGAGAAAATCTCCGTATCCATTGTGGTGCAATGGTTTAGGAGTTTTTTCAAAAGCGGTTTCACGTGTATAACAATTGTCACAAAAAACGTTAGCTTATAGAGAAGATTCCGTCACCCGCAGGCTTCCAAAAGCAGGAAGGTCATTTTTGTGACACACAAGCGTAACAAAACGAGGAGACGCCATGCAGAGTTACACGCTCAACCGCCCCGATGGAGCCTTGCTTTGCCGGGTGCTGGAACAGCATACAAATGATGCCGCGGGAGCCATCCTGCGGCTGGCGTGGATGGCCGGTCTGATGCGGGACGAAATCCAGCACCTCACCTGGGCTCAGGTGGATCTGCTGGGCGAACAGCTCCTGCTGCCGGACCGGGCGGTCCCGCTGGCCCCGGAGCTGGCCGCCTGGCTGGAGGCCCTGCGCCAGGAGCGGAACGGCAGCAGCGAACGGGTGGTGCTGTCGGACCGGGACCAGCAGCCCCTGGCGGCCCAGTCCATCTCCCGCCTGGCCCGCGCCGCGCTGGACGCCGGGGACCTGAAGGCCGTCCGCCTGATCGACCTGCGCCACGACTACGTTCTGCGGCAGCTGGAACGTCACGACTGGCAGTACGTCTCCCGGATCACCGGGCTGGAGGCCGCCGCCATGAACGTCCACTTCGCGGCCTACCTGACGGAGAAGAAGGTCTCCACCCGCATCCGCCGGAAGGCAGCGCCGCAGATCGACGAGTTCGCCCTCTGGAAGCTGCTGCAGGCGGAACAGGACACCCCGCCGGGGCGGCCCTGTGGCTCACCGGGCAGCTGGGGCTCCAGGTGGAGGAGATCGCGTCGCTGCGGTGGGACCAGGTGGACCTGCAGAAGGAGCGGCTTATCCTGCCGGACAGGCAGGTCCGCCTGACCAGCGGCGTCCTGTCCATTCTCCAGAAGCTGCGCAAGGCGGCGCCGCCAGAGGCGGAGTGGGTCCTGATGTCCCCCCGCAGCCGCCGCCCCTATGAGCGCACCCGCCTGTCCAAGCTGGTGCGGGCGGCGCTGGTGCAGGGCGGGCTGGACGATCTCTCCCTGCGGGACCTGCGCCTGGACTACGACATCCGGGTGGGCGGCGAGAACCAGGTGCTGGACGTTGTCCGGCGCCAGGGCTCCATCACCCGGAATGAGGTGATGGCCCTTCTGCGGGTCTCCAAGAACACGGCCTACAACCGGCTTCGGCAGATGGTGGCCCGGGGAAAGCTGACCAAAGTGGGAAACCGCTATTACCTGCCCAGCACGGTGGTGCCGCCGGAGGACCAGGAGCAGGCGATCCTGGCGTACCTGTCGGAGGCGGGGTTTGCCTACCGCCAGGACATTGCCCGGGTTGCGAATCGGCCCTCGCCAGTGCTGGCCCATTCTCCAGCGGATGCTGGCGGAGCACCAGATCGCCAAGGACGGGCAGAAATACATCCTCTTGCAGAAGGAGGCGTGAGACCGGGCAGCCCCGGTTTCCCGCCTCTCTCTTTTTTGGAAATCTGCAACTTTTTGTTACATAAATTACCACGAATCAGGCGCTTTTGAACGGCGTGTTTCGTTTGAATAACAATCACGCCGAATCCGTAGACAATCCGGAAAACACTGATACATTGGCGTTGCGGACGGCGGGAGTGTCACTGGCGGCCGGCTCTGTGGTTGGTGTAGGCCGACACAAGTTGGTTGGCTAGCCCCACACGAATCTCAGACCCGGCGGCAGGCATACCGGCGGACCGCAAATATTTTAAAGGAGGAGAAATCCCAAATGAAGAAGTTCCTTTCTCTGGTGCTTGCTCTGGTGATGACCATGTCTCTGGTCACCGTCAGCGCCGGCGCCAAGGACTTCACGGACGACAGCGAGATCACCTACAAGGAAGCTGTGGATGTGATCTCTGCTCTGGGCGTTGTCGACGGTTATTCCGGCGGCGACTTCCGTCCCGATGATGTCCTGACCCGCGGTGCGGCCGCCAAGATCATCTGCAACCTGATCCTGGGCCCCACCACTGCCTCCGCTCTGAGCGCAGGCACCGCCCCCTTCAAGGATGTTCCCGTGACCAACACCTTCGCGGGCTACATCACCTACTGCTCTCAGCAGGGTATCATCAGCGGCTACGCTGACGGCACCTTCCGTCCCACCGGCACCCTGAGCGGCAACGCGTTCATGAAGATGCTGCTGGGCGCTCTGGGCTATGACAGCTCCATCGAGGGCTACACCGGCCCCAACTGGACCGTGTCCGTCATCAAGCAGGCCGTGGGCATTGGCCTGGACGACGGCAACGACGAGTTCGTGGGCTCCAAGGCCGTGACCCGCCAGGAGGCTGCCCTGTATGCGTTCAACATGCTGCAGGCCACCATGGTGGAGTATGACCAGCAGAACACCATCGTTGTGGGTGACATCACCATCAACACCACTTCCAGCCGGAAGGATGTTGTCAACAACGACAAGAACGAGAGCATCAGCGAGGACAACAAGATGCAGTTCGCCGAGCGTTACTTCGACGATCTGAAGCTGTCCGACGGCACGGATGATTTCGCCCGTCCCGCCAACGTGTGGCGTCTGAAGGCCGAGAAGATCGGCACCTACGCCAAGGAGGCTGACGCTTCTTACACCGCCAAGGTCGCCGTGGACGATATCTATGCCGACCTGGACCTGGGCAGCAGCGTGGACAAGAAGGACGTCACCGTCTATGAGGACGGCGCTGAGCTGAAGAATGCGGCTGTTGACATCACCAAGAACGACGACGACACCGAGTTCGGCGCCAACGGCGTTCTGACCGAGGTCTTCTATGATGATGACGACGACACCGTCGTGATCACTATGGTGAACACCTATGTGGGCACCATCAACCGTTCCGTGGCTGCCAAGGGCAACAAGGACGCCTATGTGGAGATCGCTGTTGAGGATGTGAAGCCCGACGGTGCAAATGGTGTCGAGGACTTTGAGACCGCCGAGACCTTCGAGGACGACGCCTATGTCCTGTACACCTACTCCCAGTCTGCTGATGAAGTCAAGTCTGTGGCTTTGGCTGAGGAGGTCACTGGTACCGTAACCCGCGCTGAGAACAGCGTGAAGGACGAGGACGTGAAGAAAGCCCTCACCATCGGCGGCACCAAGTACAACGCCTCTAAGATGATCGCTGGCGAGGACATCGGCAATGTCAGCGTGGATGAGGAATACACTGTTTATCTGGATGCCTATGGCTACATGATCTATGTCGAGCAGAACGACGAGATCGGTGACTACGCCCTGCTGGTCGACACCCAGGATAAGAGCAACTTCTCCAGCAACCGCGCTCTGCTGGTGTTCGCCGACGGCACTGAGAAGGTCGTTGACACCACTGAGAACTACAGCAACGGCAAAGATAAGATCACCAATGCCACCATCGTTACCTATCGTGTGGACGAAGATGGCGACTACACCCTGAAGCCTGTCGATTCCAAGAAGGTCTACGAGACTGACAGCAACAATGAGGTCAACTTCGGCGATGGTAGTAGTGCGTATACTGACGGCGTGACCGACTTCTCCATGATCAACGACAAGGCCGGCATCACCCCTGACCCGTGGTACGACTGTGACTTCCAACAGCAGTACGGTGTTCGTGGTGTATGACGATAGCAACGACGATTACAGCGTCTATACCGGCATCAAGAACGCTCCCACCATCAGCGCTTCTTCCAGCGCCAAAGTCGAAGCATTTGCTTACTGCAAGTCCGGCAAGATGGCTACTGTCATGTTTATCTTCGTGCAGGATAGCTCCATCATTGAGGACAGCAGAAGGATACCCTGTTCCTGGCCAAGGAGTCCGTCTCCAACCTGATCCATGACAAGGATGGCGACTACTACGAGTACCAGGCTGTTGTCAACGGTGAAGTCAAGACCGTGAAGGTCGACGAGAGCCTCGGCAAGACCCAGAACGGCATGTTCAAGAGCTATTCTGTCGACAAGTATGGCGTTATCACCAAGCTGAATGCTTATACCACTTATACCGATGGCTCTACCAAGCAGTATCTGACCGGCTCCGGCGTGGATAAGGTCTCTGCTGACTACACCGTTATCCTGGATACCAAGGACAAGAACGAGACCATCTCTGTGGCCGATGACGCCAAGTTCTTCTATGTGGACGAGGATGGCAACATTGAGTCCAGCTCTTACCGCTCTGTCTCCAAGGACAGCAACGACAAGGTCTACGCTGTTGTGGACGAGTACCTGGTCGAGTTCCTGGTGATCGAGGAAGTCGATGACAAGTCCTCCGACGAGGATAAGCCCGAGCTGAGCAAGGATATCGAGGTCCGTGATGTGTCCCTGGGCTCCACCACTACCATCGAGTACTACCGTGAGGCCGGCAAGATCACTCTGAGTGAGGATGACATCATCGCCATCCTGCAGGACAAGGGCTGCACCGATATCTCCGTTGAGGATAATAATGGCGCAAAGTGGACTTACACCAAGCCCAATGGCGGCACTGTGAAGAACGCCACCGTGACGGCCACCCAGGTTTATGTTGTCAACCTGAAGCTGGACGCTGATGTCCAGGCTCTGGTTGATGCTAAAACCATCAGTGTGGAAATTGCAGAGGGTTCTGAGTATGTTGCGGCGAACGGTCAGGTTAAGATCGTTCTGACTCACAACACCAGCACCTTCGGCAGCAAGTTCAATCGCTAACAGCACTGACGGTTCCAAGGTCCCTGTCACTGCTAACGGAACTGGTGATGCTACCGGAAACAAGACCCAGACCATCACAATCAGCGATGTCGGCGCAATTGCCACCGATATCACCGTGACCGTTTCCAAGTAAAGAATTACCTGAAAACTGTTGCGCCCCCCGGCTCTTTAGAGCCGGGGGGCATATTTACTTCGCGCCCAGACTTCCAAGGTCGAACCAGCATAGATCGAGTGTGTGGCCGCTGTTGACCTCCATACGAATGACTCTTCTTTTCCTCCCCCTCCGGGAGCGAAGCTGGAAATCTGCGCCCTCCTCTCCGGGACAGCTGTCTCCCTGTCAGACTTACGCCCTCCAGGACAACAGCCAAGAATTTTTTACAGGACGCAAAGGGCCGCCAGGCCGCTCCGGCAGAAACAGCCCATAAATCCAGACGCGCAAGCGTCCATCTTCCCAACAGCCGCGGCCCGGAGCACAACGCAGCGGGCGCCATCACATCAGGCACACCAGCAGCGTAAAGGCCAGGCTGATGGGGATGCAGAGGGAGTGGATCGCCCCCACGGCGCCGGAATCACAGCCGCACCGCTCACAGTAGGCCAGGGAGACAGAGGGCACCGGCGCCAGAAGGCTCAGCGCCAGCACCTGCCGGATCCCGGCAGGCAGCGGCAGCATCCAGCAGACGGCGGAGGCCGCCAGGCCGAATCCGTAGCGCAGCAGAACCACCCGCAGAACGTCGGACCGGCTCTCCTGCGGAATCCGCGGCTCCAGCAGCAATCCGATCATCAGCATCGCCAGAAAGGCGTTGGCCTGACCGAACATCCCCGCCACGGTGTAAACCGGCTGCGGCAGGCGCAGGCCGAGCAGCCCCAGGAGCAGAATGGCCAAAAAGGTGTCGAAGGGCACGGAGCGGAGCATTCTGCCCAGAACGGAGCAGACCGTCAGGCGCTCCCCGCCGGTGAGGGCGGCCGTCAGTGCATAGGCGCCGCCGCAGTTGAAGGGGCTGTTGCCCGCGTCAAACATGGAGACGGCCAGCAGCATGTCCGGCGGCAGAAAGCTCTGCACAAAGGGCAGGACAAAGGTGCCGATATTGTAGCTGGGGGCGTTGAGCAGGTAGAGCGCCCGGACGGGCCCCGGCCGCCTCCGGGTCACCAGGGCGGAGACAGCCAGCAGCAGGACATTGGCGGTTGCTGCCGCGGCGAGAACCGCCAGCAGGGACGGAACCAGCCTGAACGCGCTGAAGCTGGAGAGGAGAGCCCCGGCGGCGTCAGGTTGACGATGATCCTGGACAGCAGACGGGCATCGCCCTGCTGAAAGACGCCCCGTCTCTTGAGAAGGTATCCCAGCGCCACGATCAGCAGCACCCGCCGGTTTTGATGAGTAAAGCGTCCATGCCGAAACCTCCTGAAATGGACACAGCCACCAGGACGTGCCTGGTGACTGTGCCGGAAAAAAAGAAGAAAAGAAGATTGGGAAAAATCAGTGCTCAGAGTTGAGGCGCTGCCTGGCTGCGGCTGACCACCGCCTGGATCACAATGAACAGGCACAGCAGCAGGGCGATGATGATGCGCGTCCACCAGGCGGAGAGCGTCCCCTGGAAGGTGATGAAGGTTTGAATCACACCCTGGATCAGCACGCCGAGAAGGGTGCCTGGCAGGAAGGCCACGCCGCCGGACATCAGCGTGCCGCCGATCACGGAGGAGGCGATGGCGTCCATCTCCATGCTGACGGCGTGGAGGGGATACCCGGAGAGCATGATGAGGGGTAGACCACACCGGCCAGCGCCGAGCAGAAGCCGCACACCACGTAGGCGAGGATTTTCGTCCGTTTGGTGGGAAGGCCCATCAGCTGCGCAGACATCTCATTTCCGCCCAGCGCGTAGATGTTCCGGCCGAATCGGGTGAACTTCAGCACCAATGTGGCCGCAACCAGCGTCACCAGCGCGATCACCACGCCCACGGAGATGAATCCGCCGGGCAGGACATAGATCCGTGCGGACGCCAGCGAGGTGTACACGGGATTGTCAATAACAATCGTCTCCCGGGAGATGATCGCCGTCATGCCGCGGGCGAAGAACTGCCCCGCCAGCGTGACAATGAAGGGCTGCATGTTGAATTCCGTAATCAGCCAGCCCTGGACCAGGCCGAACACAGCCCCCATGGCCAGCACGATCAGGATGACGGCGGGCGCGGGCAGGCCCGTGTTCTGCAGCATCTGCGCCGACGACATACAGGTCAGCGCCACCACAGAGCCGATGGAGATGTCAATCCCGCCGATCAGCAGGACAAAGGTGATGCCGATGGTGGCAATAATCAGGGCCGCGTTGTCGATCAGCAGGTTGCAGAACACCTGGGGCTTCATGAAGCCCCGGTAGTTCATCATGCCGACCACATACAGCAGCACGAACAGGCTCAGGGTGATGCCGAAGGAAAAATACCGGGAACCGACCAGGCGGTCTTTCAGGCTGCTCTTCTGCTTCATCTCTGCTTCACCGCCTTTTCTGCTGTGCGCTTCTCCAGAACACCCTTGAATTTTTCGGACTGGAGGAGGCAGATCAAAATGACCACAAGGGCCTTGTATACCGGCAGCTGCTCCGAGGAGACGCCCAGCGCGTACAGCGTGGTGGTCATCGTCTGGATGGTGATGGCGCCGATGATGGAGCCGCCGATGTAGTTGCCGCCGGAAAGGCTCTTGATGGCGGTCTTGGGGCTGGGCACCTTAATGGCCATCTTTTCTTTGTTGGTAGCCACCAGGTCAAGGATCTTCTTGTCGTCCAGCATGATGGGGCCCTTGCGCAGAGCGTCCAGCGATGCAATGGAGATATTATCGGCCACGCTCAGCACGCCCATGATGCCCGTTGCACGGCGGTCTTCCGTCAGCAGAGCCACGCTCTTCCGGATGGCGTCGCGGGGCTGCCGGATGTTGACCTCTTCGCCCTTGATCCACACCCTGCCGGAGGTGTGGGCACGCAGGCCGAAGATGCCCTCCATCAGCTCGGTACGCTGGGCACCCACCAGACCTGCCACGCCCAGGATCTCGCCTTTCTTCAGCTCAAAGCTGCAGTGGCGGAACGAGCGCGGATGGATGGAAGTGAAATCTTCCACTTTCATCATGACCTCGTCAGAGGGGTGGTTCTCCAGCGGGGGATACAGGTTGGACAGCTCACGGCCGACGGTCAATAGGTGCGGTTGGGCATCTCCTGCTCGGCAATGTCAGCGGGGAAGATCCCTCTTCCAGCTCAATGGTGGCGGGTACTTCTTCGCCGGCCACAATCTTCTTGGCGGTTTCCATCAGGGTCTCGCCGAAGTTGGGGGTGTGCTCCACGGCGCAGTTCATCTTGCCCTCGATCATAGCGTTGAACTCGCCCTTGGCGGCGTCGATGGAGACGATGACGATGTCCTCACCGGGCTTCAGTCCGGCAGCCTCAATGGCCTGAATAGCGCCCAGAGCCATATCGCCGTTGCAGGAGAAGAGAGAATATCGATCTTGTCCCCGTCGGACTTCAGGAAGGACTCCATGACCTCCATGCCCTTGGCACGGGTGTACTCACCGGTCTGGGAACAGATGACGTTGTACTTGCCGCTGTTGGGGGATTCGGCCATGGCATCGGTGAAGCCCTGCAGGCGGTCGGCGGCCACGGAGGAGCCGACCGTGCCCTCCAGAATCGCCACCTGGAACTGATCGCCGCCGGCACGGGGAGTCTTGCCCTCAGCAGTCATATACTCGTCAACCCAATTGAAGGCATTGGCACCCTCCTTCAGGGCGTCGGCAAAGATGTGGGTCACATACAGAGGGGTCCGCAGTCACGCCGCGGTCCACCAGGACCACCGGGATCCCGGCGTCCTTGGCCTCCTGCAGGACCGTATCCCAGCCGGTCTCCACGATGGGGCAGAAGGAGATCACATCCACGTCAGATGCGATGAAGGAGCGGATGGCCTTGATCTGGTTCTCCTGCTTCTGCTGTGCGTCGGAGAACTGGAGGGTCACGCCGGCGGCCTCCGCGGCAGCCTTGATGTTGTCGGTGTTGGCAGTGCGCCACTCGCTCTCAGAACCGACCTGGGCAAATCCAAGGGTGATGCTGTCCTCACTGCCGGCATCGGCGCTTTCCGCGCCTCCATCACTGCAGGCGGCCAGAGACAGGGCCATCGCAGCGGCCAAAACGCCGGTCAACCATTTCTTCAGTTTCATACCTTTCAATCCTTTCTCGCTTTCTTCATCTTCCGAATGGGCGGTCTCGCGCCCTGTGTTTAAATAATATACAAGACGCCTCCACCTTTGAAAAGAGGCGCTCCAACGGGTTTTATTTGAATTTACAGAAAAAGTCCGGCCGGAAAGCCGGACTTTGCTTTTTC